>Ga0114974_10000604_pt1 | contig 29422 bp, 30 predicted proteins | sample S_130206_EF_Meta_FD_87318 | JGI IMG/M metagenome (GOLD analysis project Ga0114974, IMG submission 87318) | Freshwater microbial communities from Lake Simoncouche, Canada to study carbon cycling - S_130206_EF_MetaG | ecosystem: Environmental > Aquatic > Freshwater > Lake | place: Lake... | reverse complement strand
GTCACCGCTGGCTGCCTTGGTCATATCGACTTCTACTCCGTACGGGAGACTGCGCACGCGGCGCAAAAACCCGGAACTCCTGTAATGCGGTTTCCCGCCCAAACATGCAGGATAAATGCCGGTTCTTGTCTAAACCTTGACAATCCCCGATCCAACCGTGCCGCACAACCCAAAATGGCGTGTTGTGGCGGTTCGTCGCCAAAACGCCAAAGGTTTGTTGCACTCCAGCATGTGGGCAATGCGTCATTCCGGCACAAGACGTGCCTTTTTAATACCGCCGTCGGAAGGGCTTTGCCTCGCGGCGTGGATGTGACCAGGGAATCGCCCCACAGGTGGTGATGATAATGGATGACCCGCTCGTGTCTGAAACCCTGGTGGCCTTCGATTTCGACGGCACCCTCACCGCGCGTGACAGTTTCACGGCCTTCCTAGCCTGGAAAACGGGTCCGCAGCGTTGGTGGATCGGCATTCTCATCCTGTCACCCGCGCTCCTGTCTTATGTCTTTCACCGCGACCGTGGCCGTCTGAAAGGCCAATTCATCAGGCATTTCCTGGCCGGGCAGACCTTGGAGTCTGTCGAGAACAGCGCCCGCGACTTCGCACAGGGTCATGCCCAGGCCCTGCTTAGGCCCGACGCCGTGGCCGCCTGGAGACGCTGGCGAGCCATGGGCGCCAAAATCGTCATCGTGACCGCCAGCCCAGAAACTATTGTCGCACCGTTCGCGCGCGGCTTGGGTGCCGACCTTCTGATCGGCAGCCGGCTATCAGTGGGCGCCAATGGCAAGATCCGTGGGCCACTGGACGGCGCGAACTGCCGCGGTGCGGAAAAGGTAAAACGACTGATCCAAGCCCTGGGCACCGACATACAGCTCACCGCCGCCTATGGAGACACCAGCGGTGACAAGGAAATGCTCAGCCTGGCTGTAGAAAAGGGCTACCGTGTTTTCACCGGCAAGCCCGTAGGGGTGATCTAGCCCCCCGTCGTGGAGGCTAGGACAGCCTAGTCCTTATTGACCTCAGCCTCGGCCCCGTCGCGGGTCTCATAGACGTGGTCGACGATACCCCAGTCCTTGGCTTCCGAAGCGCTCATGAAGTGGTCACGATCCAACGTGGTTTCCACCTCGTCGTAGGTACGGCCGCAATGTTTGACGTAGATCTCGTTGAGGCGGCGCTTGGTTTTAATGATATCTTCAGCGTGCCGCATGATGTCGGACGCCTGACCACGGAAACCGCCGGAAGGCTGGTGCACCATGATACGGGAATTGGGCAAAGAGATACGTTGGCCGGCAGCACCCGCGCAAAGCAGCAGCGAACCCATCGACGCCGCCATACCCATGCAGACAGTCGATACCGGACTGCGGATGTATTGCATGGTGTCGTAGATCGCCAAGCCACTCGTCACCACCCCGCCCGGCGAGTTGATATACATGGAGATTTCCTTCTTGGGGTTCTCGGACTCCAGGAAAAGCAGCTGGCTGCAGATCAAGCTAGCCATGCCATCCTCGACCGGGCCGGTGAGGAAAATGATCCGCTCTTTGAGCAGGCGGGAGAAGATGTCGAACGCCCGTTCGCCACGGCTGGTCTGTTCAACCACCATCGGCACCAGGTTCATGGTGCGGTGCATAATGTCGTCGTTCATGACCTGGCCTCTATAGCTTTACCTAAGGCGGGCCGACTCGGCAAACGCCACCGTTGCTAGGATAATGGATGGCCGCGCCCCGGTTGCAAGTCGGAGCGTCTAGGCTTGGCTTAGCCGCCGTAGCCTTCCGGCACGTCGTCATCTTCGAGCAGCGCGTCCTTGCTCACCTTTTTATCGGTGATCTTTGCCTGGCTGAACAGCAGATCGACGACCTTGTCTTCGTAAAGCGGTGCCCGCAATTGGGCTTGCAGGTCAGGGCGCTGGCGGAACATGTCGAACACCTGCTGGGCCTGCTGGGGTCCATAGCGCATGGCTTCTTGCCGCATGGCCTCACTCAGCTCGGCTTCGGTGATGGCCACATTCTGGCGGCGGCCAATCTCGGCCAGCACAAGACCCAGGCGCACCCGGCGTTCAGCAATCTTGCGGTATTCGACCTTAAGCTGGTCATCAGTCTTTCCCGCATCGTCGGACGCTAGTCCGCCGCCGGCCTTGTCAGCCTCGATCTGCTGCCAGATCGCGTCGAATTCGGCATCCACCATGCGCGGCGGCAGGGCGAAGCTGTGCTTTTCATCCAGCGCGTCAAGCAGGGCGCGCTTCAGCTTGAAGCGTGAGGCATTGGCATAGCGCTCGCCGATATTCTTGGTGATCACCTCGCGCAGGGCCGCGAGGTCCTTCATGCCCAGGCGCTCGGCCAAGGCGTCATCAGGCTTGGAATCCACCGGCTTCTTGACGGCCTTCACCGTAACTTCGAACTCGGCGTCTTTGCCCTTGAGAGATTCAGCCTGGTAGTCATCGGGGAACTTCACCTTGACCGTCTTCACATCGTCGGGCGCGGCGCCGACAAGCTGTTCTTCGAAGCCCGGGATGAACTGGCCAGAGCCCAGGACCAAATCTGTATCCTGCGCCGTGCCACCATCGAAGGCGACGCCGTCGATGCGGCCAATGAAGTCTATGGTCAGTTGATCGCCGTCCTTGGCCTTCAAGCTCTTGCCGGTGCGAGGCACATAGGTGCGCGCCTGGGTGGCTAACTCGGCCAAGGCCTCGTCGATCTCGGCGTCTATCGGCTCATAGACCGGGCGCTTTAGCTTCAGGGTGGCCGGATCGACCGGCTCGAACTCCGGGATCAACTCGACAGTGATGTCATAGGAGAAGTCGGCATCGCCCGTGATCACTTTGTCCATGTCGGACGTCGGGGCCACATCAGGTTGGCCGGCGGGGCGCAGCTGATTATCGGCCATGACCTTCTGGGTGGTCTCGGAGACGTTCTGCTCGATCACCTCGCCCATGATCGACTTGCCGTAGAGCTTGCGGATATGTGAGGCTGGCACCTTGCCTGGACGGAAGCCGTTGGCTTTGAACGTTGGCGTGATCTCAGCGATCTTGGCGTTGACCTTCTCGGCCAAGGTGCCCGCAGGCACGGTGACGCCGTAGGTACGGCTCAGGCCTTCGCCAGACTTTTCAACGATCTGTACTGACATGATATGTTCAGGGAGCCCCCTAAAGAGCCCAGCCTGCCTTCAAGCTTGTGAAAAAACGAGCGCCCTTATGTCACGCAGTTCGCGCAGGGCCAAGCGCGGGATTGGATGGTGCACAAACGTCGTCAAAGTTGGCCCCAAGGCCAAACAGCCTGGGGTTGGATCAGACCAAGTTCATAGATCCGATTGATCTCAAGTTCCTTGGTGCGGATGAGAGGACTCGAACCTCCACGCCTCACGGCGCTAGAACCTAAATCTAGTGCGTCTACCAGTTTCGCCACATCCGCGCGGTGCGAAAGCGTAGGGCGGTGCGCCACGTTCGTAAAGCTTTAGGACACGACCACACAGGCAAACCGCTCCAGCGCACCACCGCTGAGCCTAAATAGCGCGTCTTGCGGCACGTCTTGGGCGTTGATCGCCGCCCGGGTCAGGCCGGAATAGGTTCCGCGCAACATTCGGCCCGTCACCCCGTGGCTTACGACGATAATGCGGCGCTGTGGCTCAGGCGGCAGATCATTCAGCCAGGATTGGGCTCGGGCCATCACCTGTTCATAGGTTTCCCCGCCGGGGCCGCAGAAATACCAGTCGCCAGCTTCGAACCGTTTGGGGTTTTCCTTTGCCACATCACACCGCAGCCGCCCCTCCCACTGACCCAGGCTCACCTCACGCAGTCGCGTGTCAATTTCGATGGTCAGTCCAAGTCTCGCCCCGACGATGGCCGCCGTCTGCTGGGCGCGCCTTAGCGGGCTCGATACCAACCGCCAGGGCCCAGGATCTGCTGCCGTCAGCACCGCCAGCCGCTCAGCCATGCCCGCAGCCTGCCGCTCACCAAGGGCGTTGAGATCGGATTCCATGCCGCCCTGGATGCGGCCTTCTTTGTTGAACACGGTCTCACCATGACGCAGCAGGTATATCAAGCGCGCATCTCGTAAAGTCGCGCCAGCACGGCTGGTGCCATTCGCTCTAGGTCTTCCGAAATCAGCCCGGGCCCGAAGGCCGATGCACATTCACTGTGAATCCAGACAGCGGCGCAGGCGGCCTCGTAGCTCGACATGCCCTGCGCGATCAGACCGCCGATAAACCCGCACAACACATCGCCCGTGCCCGCTGTCGCCAGCCAGGGCGAGCCATTGAGGTTCACCGCCGCGCGGCCATCCGGGGCGGCGATGACGCTGTCAGGGCCCTTAAGGAGAACAATTGCCCCCGCCCGCCGGGAGGCCTCGCGGGCGGCCTGGATACGTTGCGAGGCGGACGCCAGCAGGCCTGGAAACACCCGCTCGAACTCGCCAAGGTGCGGGGTGAGCACATCATCGCGGTCCAGGGCCGTGAACAGCGACGCCGGGTCGGAGTGGAAACTGGTCAGGGCGTCAGCGTCCACAACCAAGGCGGTGCCGGTCAGCCCCAGGGCCAGGAGGTTGCGCACGGTAGCCTCCCCCACGCCGGCAGCGGGGCCGATGATGACGGCATCCATGTGTTCGGCGGCCAGGGTCAGGGCCGCGTCGGAATCGAATGGAGCGACCATCACCGCCTCAAGCGCTGCGGCATAGGTCGCGACCGTATCCAGCGGCGACAGCACGGTGGACAGACCGGCACCGATCCGCAGCCCCGCCCGCGCCGCTAGCCGCGCCGCACCGGTCCGCGCCGCGCCGCCGCCCACCACGCCAAGGCGTCCACGCCGATGTTTGTGCGCCGTGACCGAGAGACGAGGAAAAGCGCCCAACCAAAGCGCCGGGACGTTTTCGACGAGATTCCCAGCACCACCGCCAATAAGCCCTATATCGGCGACCACAACCTCACCACAGAGGCCACGACCCGGCTGGAGCACATGGGCGATCTTGCGTCTATGGAAGGTGACGGTCAGCGCGGCCTTTAACACTTCGTCGCTCAGCGGCTTGCCCGTATCGCCGTTCAAGCCACTCGGCAGATCAATCGACACAACAGGTGTGGATGACTTGGCCATAGCCTGGGCCAAGACATGCGCCTTGCCTTCCAGCGGGCGGCGCAATCCGGAACCAAACAGCGCATCGACATAGAGGCCAGCTTTTGTTGTATCTCCGGTCAGCGGTCCAGTTTCACCGCGCCAGCGCAGAGCGGTATAACGCGCGTCGGCAGTGCGCGGTGCTTCGAGCACCTCGACCCGCACCGGCCAGCCGCGTTTGCGCAGAAGTCGGGCGACCACATAGCCGTAACCGCCATTGTTGCCCGGACCCGCCCAGACCACAACAGGCCGCGGCGACCATCGGGCGCGGATCGCGTCGGCCACCGCCGTGCCGGCACGCTCCATCAGCAAATAGCCGGGCGTACCTGCGGCAATCGCGGCGAGGTCGCAGGCCGCCATCTCGTCTGTGGTAAAGATTTCCGCCATCGGCCGCCGTCGCTTTGTACCCTTACAGCTTGGCAGGGTAGCGAAGGCTTGTCGCAGGCGTAAGACAACAATTGCAGCCGCAAACTTCAGCAGAGGCACTGCGGATCGGTGCTCCCTTGACGGGGGCCTGTTGCAGGCTAGAAACGAAGTTACCGATGAATTTCCTGCCGAACTGGGGGGGGAAAGGTTCAGAAGCGGCGATGAAGTGATGCAAACTGCCACAATAGGCCCCGCACGAGCGCAATACGGCTGTGATTATGATTTCCGCATTTTACGCTCAAAATTGTGGCGCCTGACTTTCCAGGCTTGTCGGTACGCGTTGAAAAGACTCGCCTCGCTTGCGAGGCACGGGGAACGGTGCGCTCCCTCGGCGACGAAAAACCTGCCGGAGCGCCCGTTGGCTCTGGCCACCTGTAGCAGAAGGCGTAGTGGTCGATGAAGAAGATCGAAGCCGTAATCAAGCCGTTCAAGCTGGATGAGGTGAAGGAGGCCCTGCAGGAGCTAGGCGTCCAGGGCCTGACCGTCATTGAAGCCAAGGGCTACGGACGACAAAAGGGCCACACGGAACTTTATCGAGGGGCAGAGTACGTCGTAGACTTTCTTCCTAAGATCAAGATCGAGGTTGTGCTGGGCGATGACCAGCTGGCCTCGGCCTTGGAAGCCATCACCACCGCCGCCCGAACGGGCCGGATTGGTGACGGCAAGATTTTCGTGTCTGAGATCACGGATGTCCTCCGTATCCGGACGGGAGAGACCGGCGCGGCAGCCATCTAGACCTAACGCCTCGTCTTAATCGGACCTGAAGACCATCACAGGGGATAAATCCAAATGACTACCGCCAAAGATATTCTGGGCATGATCAAGGAAAAAGAGGTCAAGTACGTTGACGTCCGCTTCACCGACATGCGCGGCAAGATGCAGCACGTCACCTTCGACCTGAACCTGGTTGACGAAGACTTTCTGACCGACGGCACCATGTTCGACGGCTCGTCGATTGCCGGCTGGAAGGCCATCAACGAAAGCGACATGAAGCTGCGGCCGGACCTGTCCACCGCCTACATCGATCCGTTCTATCAGCAGACCACACTCTGCCTGACCTGCGACGTGATCAACCCCGACACCGACACACCCTACAATCGCGACCCGCGTTCGATCGCCAAGGCGGCCTTGAACTTCGTGAAGTCAGCCGGCGTGGGCGATACGGTGTATTTCGGCCCCGAAGCCGAGTTCTTCATCTTCGACGACGTTCGTTGGTCCGTGCAGCCGCACAACACCAGCTACTCGTATGATTCCGAAGAGCTGCCGATCAACAGCGCCAAGGAATATCCGGAAGGCAACCTGGGCCACCGCCCGGGCCCCAAGGGCGGCTATTTCCCGGTTAACCCGATCGACTCCTGCCAGGACCTGCGCGGCGAAATGCTCGCGGTGATGGGTGAGCTGGGCATGAAGCCCGAAAAGCACCACCACGAAGTCGCCCCGGCCCAACACGAGCTGGGCCTGATGTTCGACACCATGGTGGTCATGGCTGACCGTATGCAGATGTATAAATACGTCATCCAGAACGTGGCACAGGCCTACGGCAAGACCGCTACTTTCATGGCAAAGCCGATGTTCGCCGACAATGGCTCGGGCATGCACGTGCACCAGTCGATCTGGAAAGACGGCAAGCCGATGTTCGCCGGCGACAAATATGCCGGTCTGAGCCAGGAATGCCTCTGGTACATTGGCGGCATCATCAAGCACGCCAAGGCGATCAACGCCTTCTCCAACTCGACCACCAACAGCTACAAGCGCCTGGTACCCGGCTACGAAGCCCCCGTGAAGCTTGCCTATTCGGCCCGCAACCGTTCAGCCTCGATCCGTATTCCGCACGTTGACAGCCCCAAGGGCAAGCGTCTGGAAGCCCGGTTCCCCGATCCCATGGGCAACCCCTACCTGACCTTCACCGCCCTCTTGATGGCCGGCATGGACGGGATCATCAACAAGATCGATCCGGGTGCCCCCGCCGACAAGAACCTCTATGATCTTCCCCCGCGCGAGCAGAAGAAAATTCCGGAAGTCTGCGGCAGCCTGCGTGAAGCCCTGGAAAACCTCGACAAGGACCGCGGCTTCCTGAAGGCCGGCGGCGTGTTCGACGACGACTTCATCGACGCCTATATCGAGCTGAAGATGGAAGAAGTGATGCGGCTTGCTCTGCATCCGCATCCGGTCGAATTCGATATGTATTTCAAGTGCTAAACAGAACCCTTTAATCTAAACTAAGCGAAGGGCTCGGAGCGATCCGGGCCCTTTTGCATATCGGCCACCTTGGCCAGAGTCCTATCGAGCTGATAAAGGCCTCCCAATGACCCTATGCGTAACCCAGATTAACGCTGCCAAGGCTCGCCCGGCTATCGCCGGTTGGGGTATTGGCCGTGGCTGGGCTGCGAGGGTTTAGACATAGCGCGACGATAACCGTCTCGATCTGTTTTCACCCCTCCCACCGGAGGGGTTTTTGTTTCCCGCTGGCGATGAGGGCCTCTCTCAGGAGCCGAACATGACTTCCCTACCCATCTTTCGGCCGGATATTTTTACCGCCCTGCTGCTGTTCGCGTTCGCCAGTTCGATCACGCCGGGACCAAACAACATGATGGTCATGGCCTCCGGGGCCAACTTCGGCCTGCGCCGCACCTTGCCGCATTGGGCGGGGGTGGCAGTCGGCTTTTTTGGCCTGCTGCTGGCCTGTGGATTGGGCCTAGGCGGGCTATTCACCGCATACCCCGTTCTGCACGAAATCTTGAAATGGGCCGGGGCGGCCTATCTTGTCTACCTGGCCTTCAAGATCGCCACGACCCGATCCCTGTCGACCGCAAAGAACGGCGCAGCGGCTAAGCCGATGACCTTCATGGCGGCGGTCGCCTTCCAACTGGTCAACGTCAAGACCTGGGCGATGGCGCTCGGCGCGACCACAACCTACATCCCGGCCCAGAATTACCTGGGCAATCTTCTGGTGGCGGCGATGGTGTTCGTTGCCGTCAACATTCCCTGTGTGGGGATGTGGCTCACCAGCGGGGTCGTGCTGAAACGCTACCTGGAGCGCCCCGTTGTGCTGCAGGCGTTCAATATCATCATGGCCATAATGCTGCTCACGTCGCTCTTTCCGCTGTTCCGATAGAATCGCCGCAAACTGTCTTCGTCATGACCACTGCCCCCAAGCCCGCGCCCCAAGCCTCCCTGTTCGACGATGATGCGCTGAAACCGCCGCATCCGCCCCTGCCCGCGTCAGTTGATAGACTAGAGCCGCCGGCCGCTGCGCCACCCGCCCCACGGCCAGCCGCCAACGCGACCGTGGCAGGCAGCTACTCGGCCCGTGACATTGAGGTGCTGGAAGGCCTGGAGCCGGTACGCAAGCGCCCAGGCATGTATATTGGCGGCACAGATGAGCGTGCCCTGCACCACCTGTTTGCCGAGGTGCTCGATAACGCCATGGACGAGGCCGTCGCCGGCCACGCTAGGATCATCGATGTACGGCTGGATGCCGACGGTGCCCTGACCGTTATTGACGATGGGCGCGGCATTCCGGTTGACCCCCACCCCAAACACCCGAGCCTTTCGGCGCTCGAAGTTATCATGACCATGCTGCACTCGGGCGGTAAGTTCAGCGGCAAGGCCTATGAGACCAGCGGCGGCCTGCACGGCGTTGGCGTTAGCGTCGTCAATGCCCTGTCCTCGCGGGTCGATGTTACCGTATGGCGCGACGGCTTTGAGCATCGCCAAAGCTTCGAACGTGGAAAGCCGGTCGGGCCGTTGCAACAGCTTGGCTCTTCCCGCAAGAAGGGTACGGCGATCCGCTTTCTGGCGGACCCGGAAATCTTCGGCGAGGACGCTGCCTTCAAGCCCGCCCGCCTCTACCGCATGGCGCGGTCCAAGGCCTACCTGTTTGGTGGGGTGCAGATCAAATGGAGCTGCGACGCCAGACGCATTCACGACGCCACACCGGCGACGGCTATCTTCCATTTTCCCAACGGCCTGGCCGATTACCTCGCCGAGCGTTCAGCCGGCCTGACGGCCGTAACGCCCGAGCCGTTCAGTGGCAAGGTCGAGCGCAAGGACAACGATGGCGGCGCAGTCGAATGGGCCGTGACCTGGACACCACAGGGTTTTGGCGAGGCCGACGGCTTTCTACAGTCGTACTGCAACACTGTGCCGACGCCTGAGGGCGGCACGCACGAGGCGGGTCTGCGCGCGGTTATCCTAAAGGGCCTGAAGGCCTACGCCGAACGGGTCGGCGAGAAACGCGGTGGCATACTCACCGCCGAAGACGTCTTGGCTCAGGCTGGGGCCCTGATCAGTGTGTTTATTCGCAACCCGGAATTCCAAGGTCAGACCAAAGAACGGCTGTCTTCCGCCCACGCCCAACGCCTGGTTGAGATCGCGCTGCGCGACCCGTTCGACCATTGGCTGACGGGCCAGCCAAAGGCCGCCGCCGCCCTACTGTCCTTCGTGGCCGAACGTGCCGAGGAAAGACTCAAGCGTCGCAAAGACCGCGAAGTGGCCCGTGCCAGCGCCACCCGTAAACTGCGCCTTCCTGGCAAGCTGGCGGATTGCTCCAATAGCGGCGCAGGCGACAGTGAGCTGTTCATCGTCGAAGGCGACAGCGCCGGTGGCAGCGCTAAACAGGCGCGCAACCGCAAGACACAGGCGATCCTACCCTTACGCGGCAAAATCCTGAACGTAGCTAACGCCACGGGTGAAAAGGCCGGTGCCAATAAGGAACTTTCCGACCTCACCCTGGCGCTCGGGGTCCAGGGCGGCAGCCGCTACCGCGATGAGGACCTGCGCTATGAGCGCATCGTCATCATGACGGACGCCGACGTCGACGGGGCCCACATCGCCAGCCTCCTGATCACCTTTTTCTACCGCACAATGCCGGAGATGATACGCGCCGGACGCCTGTTCCTGGCTCTGCCGCCCCTCTACCGCATCAGCCATAGCGGCAAGACGCATTACGGCCGTGACGATGCCCACAAGAACGAGCTGCTAGCGACGGTGTTCAAGGGTAAGAAGCCCGAGATTAGCCGGTTCAAGGGGCTCGGCGAGATGAACCCCAGCCAGCTCAAGGAAACCACCATGGACCCCTCCAAGCGCACCCTAGCGCGGGTCACTCTGCCCCGCTCGGAGGAGCTGGTAGAAGATCTGGTGGAACGCCTGATGGGCCGCAAGCCGGAAGCGCGATTCAAGTTCATTCAGGAAAATGCTGAGTTTGCGACGGCGGACCTGGACATCTAGCGGTTACGCCTCAAATCCGTCCTGCATTGGCAATGGCCGCGTCCGGCGTGAGGTTCGCCGTTCAGTTAGAGCCTAGTTCTGACTGCAGCAGGGGGGGGAGGTCGCATAAGGCATGACAAGGGCGACAGTGGCGTGACAACCCTGAATTCCTTGTTCTTATTGACTTTAGGCTACTTGTTTCTATGTATCCCAGGGTCCGGAGCAAGATTGGCGAATTCGCGCCGCCCGCTCGCCCAAGCACGGGCGGCTCCGGTTTTTTACAAGCAGTCCATGACAGAATTTTCAGAATTGGGGCTCAGCCCCACGACCCTGCAAGCGGTCGCAGACACCGGCTACACGACAGCCACTCCCATTCAGGCCGCTGCCATCCCCGTTGCTCTCGCCGGGCGCGATGTTCTGGGTATCGCCCAAACCGGGACCGGCAAGACTGCCGCCTTTACCCTGCCGATGGTTGATCGCCTGGCCGCAGGCCGTGCCAAGGCCCGTATGCCGCGCGCCCTGGTGATTGCCCCCACCCGCGAACTGGCCGACCAGGTCGCGGCCAGCTTCGAGCGCTATGCCAAGGGTACCAAGCTTTCCTGGGCTCTGCTTATCGGCGGTGTTTCGTTCGGCGATCAGGAAAAGAAGCTTGATCGTGGCGTCGACGTGCTGATTGCCACGCCCGGGCGGCTTCTAGACCACTTCGAACGCGGCAAGCTTTTGCTGACCGGCGTGCAGATGATGGTCGTGGACGAGGCTGACCGCATGCTGGACATGGGCTTCATCCCCGACATCGAGCGGATCTTTAAACTCACCCCGCCCCGGAAACAGACGCTGTTCTTCTCGGCCACAATGCCTCCGGAGATCACCCGCCTGACCAAACAGTTTCTCAATGATCCGACCCGGATCGAGGCCTCGCGCCCCGCAACGACCGGTGCCAACATTACCCAGCACTTGGTCCGCCTTCCGCTGAGCGAGCCCAAGGCCAAGCGCATGGCGCTGCGGGCCCTGATCGGTGCCGACGACGTCAAAAACGGCATTATCTTCTGCAACCGCAAGACCGAGGTCGATGTGGTCGCAAAGTCGCTGAAGGTCCACGGGCTGGATGCGGCCGCGATCCACGGGGATCTGGATCAGTCCACGCGCATGAAGACCCTTGCCGACTTCCGCTCGGGCACCCTGCGCCTGCTGGTAGCCTCAGACGTGGCCGCTCGGGGGCTCGATATTCCTGATGTCAGCCATGTGTTCAACTATGACGTGCCGCACCATGCCGACGACTACGTCCACCGCATCGGTCGCACCGGTCGAGCCGGCAAAAGTGGCAAGGCCTACATGCTCATCACACCGGCGGACACCCGGTCACTCGACAAGGTGATCAAGCTGATCGGCGAGAACCCAACCGAGGTCACGCTCGATCTTGACTGGTCACAAGCCCGCGACGCCGAAGGCAGTTCCGAACGCCGCGGCGGCGGGGACGCTGGCCGCGACCGCGGCGGACGGGGTGGGCGCGGGAGACATGAGCGACGCCCTGAGCGTTCGGAATCACGCGTCGAGCCCCACACATCTGCCGAGCCCGTTGCCCGTTCTGAACCTGTTGAGCCGCCCCCGGTTGCACCACTGGAAACAGGCTCGCAAGAGCGGGCACCGCGAGCCCGATCCGGACGGGGTGGAGAAAGCCGAGCCCGCGCGCCGCGCCAACCCCAGGTCGTTCCGCCAGCCCCCGAAGCGCCTCCGCGGCCTAAGGATTCCGAGCGAAATACCCCGGTCGGGCGGTCACCAGAGCGTGGGCGCGATCAAGATCGGGACGATCGGGATGTCGTCGGTTTCGGCTCAGATATGCCAGCATTCTTGATCGGTACCCCCCGCCGGGACCCAAAAGCCTAGCCACCCTGTTTAACCGCTCGTTTCGATTCCCAAGAATAGAGGTAAGCCTAAAGAGACAGCTAAGATCACTGCGGGGGCATTCAAACGCCAGACCGTTTGGGGAAGTCTATTTCCGGTGAGGTGGAAGCGATCCTGAGAGGCCCCGAGGCTTACAAGGTCGCACGCTTGACCACGGATTCCATGGAATCCAACAAGGTGTGGCCGTCGGCGCTGAATTTCGAACTCTGGACCCACTACGTTATCGACCCCGAGGGAGCACTCTGGCAGGAACTGAGCCGGTTGATCGCCGCCGGCGAGCCACTCGCAGAGGCTATTAGTGGAGAACTGACCGTAGCCTATTTGCCAAAGGCTCGGCTTAACGAAGAAATCCGTGATGCCGGAGACTTGCTGAGCAAGGAATTGTTCGCCGTCAGTCAAGCGGTCCAGATCGCCCAAGCCTCGACCTCCGCCTTCGGCAAGACCCTGAACATCGCCACTCAGGAACTGGGTGTGCTGCAGGACCGATGGTCGAGACCCTATCGATGGCCACCGACCAGGCGCAACTGCAGAACCAAAGCCTTGAAAAGCGGCTAGAAGTCTCAACCGCCGAGGTTGAAGGCCTAAAAGAACACCTCGAGCAGGTGCGTCGCGATGCTACGACGGATGGCCTAACCAACCTCGCCAACCGCAAGGCCTTCGACGACACATTCGCCCACGCCTGTGCCGTGAGCGACCATAAGGGCACCTCGCTGAGCCTAGCCCTGCTCGATATCGATCATTTCAAAAGCTTCAACGGCACCTGGGGCCACCAGACCGGCGACCAGGTGATCCGCTTCGTCGCCAGCGTTATAGATCGACTGGGTTCCTCCCCACGCTTCGCCGCCCGCTACGGGGGAGAAGAATTTGCCATGATCTTCCCGTCGGAGTCGGCCGAAGTGATCGAGGCGGCCCTCGAGGAAATTCGCGTTTAAGTAGTGTCGCGCATGCTCAGGCGCCGTTCGACCAACGAATACCTCGGCAGGATCACAATTTCCTCGGGCTTTGCGGAACGGCACCCGGGCGAAACGGCATTGAATGTGATCGATCGCGCCGACGCCGCCAGGTAGCAGGAGCCGACCGGCTAAGCCGCAGGCTCACCTTCAGCGTAAGGAGCGTAGCTCTTTTCTTCGATGATATCGGACTCGCAGGCGAGGTTGATCGCCCGCTTGATGGCCGCGCGGCGATCATTCTCCCGATAGACAGACCGAGCCAGGGCAATGAAATCCTCGCCGAACACCCCGCGCCGCTCAAAGGCCCGCTTGCCTTCTTCGATGTCCCACAGCGCCACATTGACCGCCATCAGCTCGTCAGTGAGACGGCCAAGCTCGGGATGGACCGGCAGCGCAGTTGCGGCAATTTCCTCCAGCAAGACCCGTTCCCGCTCCACATTGGCTCGCTTTTCCAAGCCGATGCGGCTGGCCTTGACCCGCAAGATGGTCAGTTTGTCGACCAGTTCGCCAGCCGAAATCGGGGCCATAATCGCCATCAGACCCCCTGCCCCAGCAATCGCTGTAGCGCCCCGTCGGCGGCATCTATGGAAATGGCCTTCATCTCGTCTCCGTAGTCCGAGGCAGCCAGCATCTCAAGTCGTCGCGCCGCCGGCTTGAATTTGGCTGCCTTGCGCGCATCGCGCTGCAGGCTCAATAGCGGGGCACCTCCTGCGGCTAACATGTGGCCAGGGCCGGCGTCATTGGCCACGGCGGCGCAAAGCCGTCCCGCCAGGGCCACGACCAAAGCGGGACCGCGCAGGGTCGACTGAGCTTCAGCTTCCGGAAACCGTGCCGTCGGAATGGCCGCAGCGATCTTAGCCGCCTCGTCCAGTTCCTGTGGCCCCAACAGGAACACTGGCACAAATCCAAGCCGTGCCTGCCGCTGAGCGAGGGCGATATAGTTTTGTAGCGGCCAGCGCTTTTCCGCCCCACCGGAACCGGGGGCAAATCCGATATAGTCCTGGCCTTGTGGCAGCACACGCGCGGCTTCAGCGACAATCGCCGCGTCGGCAACAGTTATCGCTTGCGGTCTAGCGCCAGGTAAAGCGCGATCCAGTAGCACAGCCAGGCGCTCGACCAAGGCGACTGGCCAATCCTTCGCCGATGGCGTCGGTGCAACCCAACAGCCACCCAACACAACGGCACGCCGCACGAACGCGCTTCGACGCAGATTTTCCTGAGTGTCGATCACCAGGTCGAAGGTGGCGCCGCCGAACGGACGTTTCCATGGCAGGAAATCCCAGGCCCCCGCCCCCGTGGGTGTGGCGACGATGATTTCGTCGATCAGGCCCGAAACAATGGGTGCCAAGACAGTGGCGTAGACGGTTTCACCTTTGGCGGCACACCAGGCGATATGCGCGTCCGGAAAGGCGACGCGCAGACCGGCAGCGAATGGGAGCTTGATCAAGCCATCACCAATCACCTCGCCCATCGAATAGACGAGGATCCGCATCGAGAGTCTTAGGCGTCCGCGCTGGTCGCAGGCGTGATGGTCACGCTCTCGCCGCAACCGCATGCGTCAGTCTCGTTCGGATTGCGGAACACGAACTTGGCCGCTAGGTCGCCCGCCTCATAGTCAATTTCAGACCCCAGCAGAAACAGGACAGCCTTTGGCTCGATGAGGATCGTCACACCCTTGTCCTGTACAACCTCGTCATGCGGATCGGCGGCCAGAGCGTATTCCATCGTATAGCTCTGCCCTGCACAGCCCGCCGCCTTCACACCCACACGCAAGCCGGCATAGGGCTGGTCTGAACGAAGCATGATCTCACGCACGCGCGCAGCGGCCGCCTCCGTCAGGGTGACGGCGAGCGGACGGGGGCGGCGAACACGGGGGGCGACGGTTTCCATCAGAACATGTTCAACTGAAGCTTGGCCTCGTCGCTCATTCGCGATTGATCCCATGGCGGCTCGAACACCAGATCGACCTTACAGGCCTTGATTTCCGGAATGGTCAAAACGGCATCGCGCACCCAAATGGGCATTTCTCCGGCCACCGGGCAACCTGGCGCAGTCAGTGTCATTTCGATGGCCACCTCGTAGTCATCCGAGACATCGACTTTATAGATTAGACCAAGCTCATAGATATCGACCGGGATTTCCGGATCGAACACGGTCTTGAGCTTATCGATCAGCTGATCGGTCAGGCGATCGAGTTCCTGTTGCGAGAGGGCAACTGCAGCAACGGGGTTGGCGGTGGCGTCGTCCATCATCTCAATCTTGCATCGTTAAGCGAAAAAACCGTGAGCCTTCACCAAGGCGTCGGCGAAAGCCTCTGCTTCGGCGAGGGTATTATATAGGGCGAAAGAGGCGCGCGCGCTCGACGTCAGGCCAAATCGGCGCATCAACGGTTCGGCACAATGGGTTCCAGCCCGCACCGCCACACCGTAGCGGTCCAGGATCTGCGCCACATCGTGGGCGTGGGCCCCCTCAACAGAAAAGCTCAGTATGGCAGCCTTGTCAGGTGCTTGTCCGATTATCTTTAACCAGTTGTAATCGCCTAATATCTCGACTGCCCGGACGTAGAGTGCCTTTTCGTGAGCAACAATGGCCTGTCGATCCTTGGTTTCCAGCCAGTCGATCGCCGCGCCCAGGCCGATCGCCTCCAGGATTGGCGGCGTGCCGGCCTCGAACCGATGCGGAGGGTCAGCGTAGGTGATGACGTCCTCGCTGACGCTGCTGATCATCTCTCCACCGCCCTGATAGGGCGGTAGAGCGGCCAGGGCATCGCTCTTGCCGTACAGGGCACCGATACCCGTGGGGCCGTAGAGCTTATGGCCGCTGAAAACATAGAAATCAGCGTCAAGCGCCTGCACATCGACCGTCTCATGAGCGATGCCCTGGCAACCATCGACCAGTACCTGAGCCCCCACCGCATGGGCCAGGTCAGCGATACGGCGCACCGGGTTGATCGTACCCAGCACATTCGAAATATGGGTGATCGCCACCATGCGCGTGCGTGGGCCCAACATGGCCTCCAGCGCACCCATATCCAGCACGCCGTCGTCATCAACCGGCACAAATCGCAGCACGGCACCATGACGTTCGCGTAGGAAATGCCAGGGCACGATATTGGCGTGATGCTCCATCTGGCTGAGCACGATCTCGTCACCAGGCTGGATGGAATGACCGAGGCCCGACGCCACAAGATTAATCGCCTCGGTCGCCCCCTTGGTAAAGACGATCTGGTTCGTGTCCGCATTGAGCAGCCTTGCCACACTGCGGCGGGCCGCCTCGTAGGCATCGGTCGTCTCATTGGCCAGGGTATGAAGCCCGCGATGCACGTTGGAATAGCTCGTGGTCATCGCCTGGGTCATAGCCTCGATCACCGCGCGCGGCTTTTGGGCGCTGGCGGCGCTGTCCAGGTAAATCAGCGGCTTGCCGTGCACCGAGCGAGACAGGATCGGGAACTCGGCGCGGATGGCTTCGATGTCAAAGGCCATCAGCCCTGCTCCAGGCGAGCTGCGGTCCAGGCGGCGGCAATGGCGCGCGCGCCTTCATGCTCGATACGGTCGACCACCGCTGCCACAAACGCAGCTGTTAGCATCGTCTTGGCCTCATCCAGCGGCAGGCCACGTTGGCGGGCGTAGAAAAGGGCGGCCTGGTCCAGGGCACCGATGGAATTGCCGTGGGCGCACTGCACATCATCGGCAAAGATCAGCAGTTCCGGCTTGGCATCGACTTCAGCGCGATCAGACAGGATCAGGGCATGATGGCCCATACGGGCGTCGGTTCCGTCAGCCCCGTGTGCCACCATAATTTTGCCCTGAAATACCGCGCGGCCCTGATCACGCACCATTCCCTTGATCAGTTGATTGGTCGTTCCGTCGCGGGCAATATGGTCTACGACCGTGGTGATGTCGCCATGTCGGCGGCCGGAGATCAGATAGAGCCCGTCCATACGGACGTTGGCTCCGCCACCTGGATGTTCAAGATGGGTCTCGATCCGCTGGCGTTTGGCCCCGCAGATCAGCACGGTCTGGGCGAACGACGCGCCGGGGGCCAGGGTCACGTCAGCCTTGGACACGGCAATGGCGTCGGCAGCATCAGCGGCCAGCACGATGCGCTCTAAGCTTGCGCCGGCCGAGACGTCGATGCGCAGTCCAGCGTGTGCCAGGTAGCCAGTCGCTTGACCCTCGTAGGACTCGAGCAGTGTCGCCTTGCCCCGCACGGTGACCACCATCTGCGCCGCGTGCGCCGTACCGTCACTTGAGGAAACAAAACGCAGGGCGACGGTCTGGCCCGCCAACAGGTCAATCCGCTCAGCCCCGCGGCCATTAACGACCACTGTGGTGCAGTCGGCCAAGACGGCAAACGGCCCCTCACCTTCCGCCTCGCCAACGGGCGATATCGCGGGCATGTCAAGGATCTGACCGGCGAGATCGGACCAGCGCCAGGCTTCGTCGCGGCGCGACGGCAATTGGGTCAGATCACCCGTGGCAATGGCGAGCGCCAGGCTCATGCGGCGTAGCGGTCGTAGCCGCTCTTTTCCAGTTCAAGCGCGAGTTCCGGCCCGCCCGTCGCAACGATACGGCCATTGGCCAGCACCGAAACGCGATCGGGTTTGATATAGTCCAGCAGGCGTTGGTAGTGGGTGATCACCAGCATACTACGATCGGGCCCGCGCAGTGCGTTGACCCCGTCGGCGACGATCTTAAGGGCGTCGATGTCCAGGCCACTGTCCGTCTCATCAAGGATGGAGAAGCGGGGTTCCAGCATCGCCATCTGCAGGATTTCCATCCGCTTCTTCTCGCCGCCCGAGAATCCGACATTCAGCGGCCGCTTGAGCATATCGAAGTCGATCTTCAGTGCAGCGGCCTTCTCACGGGCCAGTTTTAGAAAGGCCGGTGCCGCCAACTCATCCTCGCTACGGGCCTTGCGTTGGGCATTGAGGGCCGCGCGCACGAACGTCAGCGCGGGCACGCCAGGAATTTCCAGGGGGTACTGAAACGACAGGAATAGGCCTTTTGCGGCGCGATCCTCCGGGGCCAGGGACAGCAGGTTCACGCCATCGAGCGTTGCAGTCCCGCCGGTGACCTCATAGCCCTCGCGACCGGTCAGGACATAGGACAGGGTCGATTTGCCCGCACCGTTAGGGCCCATTATGGCATGCACTTCACCAGCCGGAACCGTGAGCGAAAGGCCATTAAGAATCGGCTTTTCGCCAACGGATGCAGAGAGCTCTTGAATAGACAGCATCAGCCGACAGACCCTTCCAAACTAATCGCCACAAGCTTCTGGGCCTCGACGGCGAACTCCATCGGCAGTTCTTGCAGCACCTCGCGCACGAAACCGTTGACCAGCAGGGCCACGGCCTCTTCCTGAGATAGCCCACGCTGCCGGGCGTAGAACAACTGGTCCTCGGAAAGGCGCGTTGTGGTCGCCTCATGTTCGAAAATCGATTGTCCGTTGCGAGCCTCGACATAGGGGATCGTGTTCGCGGCGCAGTCCTTGCCGATTAGCAGGCTGTCGCATTGGGTGAAGTTGCGGCTACCTATGGCCTTAGGGTGGGCCGAGACGAGCCCACGGTAGGTGTTCGACGAATGGCCAGCGCTGATGCCCTTCGAGACGATACGTGACTTCGTATTGGCACCCAGATGGATCATCTTTGTGCCGGTGTCGGCTTGCTGACGGCCGTTGGTCACAGCGATAGAGTAAAACTCGCCCGAGCTGCCCTCGCCCCGCAGCACGCAGGAGGGGTATTTCCAGGTGATGGCGCTGCCCGTCTCGACCTGGGTCCAGCTGACCTTAGACCGGTCACCACGACAGTCGGCGCGCTTGGTGACGAAGTTGTAGATCCCGCCTTTGCCAGTGACCGGATCGCCCGGGTACCAATTCTGTACGGTGGAATATTTTATCTCAGCGTCGTCCAGCAGCACCAACTCGACCACGGCGGCGTGCAACTGGTTTTCATCGCGCATCGGGGCGGTGCAGCCCTCTAGATACGAAACGTAGGCCGCCTTGTCGGCGATGATCAGGGTGCGCTCGAACTGGCCTGAGTTCTCGGCATTGATACGAAAATAGGTGCTCAGCTCCATTGGGCAGCGAACGCCCGCCGGAACATAGACGAAGCTACCGTCGCTGAAGACCGCCGCATTGAGGCAGGCGTAGTAGTTGTCGCTCGTGGGTACGACAGTCCCAAGGTACTTCCGAACCAAGTCCGGATGCTCGCGGATCGCCTCGCTCATGGAGCAGAAGATCACCCCGACCTCTGCCAATTCCTTTTTGAAGGTCGTGACCACGCTGACGCTATCGAACACGGCATCCACGGCATAGCGTGGGGCCCCAATGACGCCGGCCAGGACTTCCTGCTCCTTAAGCGGGATGCCCAGCTTGGCATAAACGGCCAGCAGGTCTGGATCGACCTCATCAAGGCTCGCAGGCCCGTCCTTGGTCTTAGGCGCGGCGTAATAGTAGGAGTCCTGATAGTCGATGGGCGGGAATTGGACCTCGGCCCAGTGCGGCTTATCCAGGCTCAGCCAGCGCTCGTAGGCCTCTAGCCGCCAGTCCAGCATCCACTGGGGCTCATCTTTCTTGGCGCTGATAAAGCGCACGATATCGGCCGACAGGCCCTTCGGGGCGAACTCGCTCTCGATGTCGCTGATAAAGCCGTGCTCGTACGACTCCAGCGCCTTTACCTGCTCAACGGTCTGTTTGATGGCGGCCATGTTACGCAACTCTCCGAGCGACGCGGGCATAGGCTTGCACCCACACCTCCGCAAAGCCCTGCCAATCAGCTTCTGTCGTATCCCACCCGCCGCTGATGCGTAGGGTAAAGTTGGCCAGGTCCTCGCGACCCATGGCCTTGATCACAGCGCTACCCGTGACCTTGCCTGCAGAACAGGCCGCACCGGCACTGACCGCATAGCCCGCCAGATCGAGCGACATGACCTGCAGTTCAGAGCCGAAGCCGGGCATGGCGATGAACAGAGTTTGCGGGAGGCGTGGTGCGCCCTCACCCATCACCACCGCGCCAGCAGCCTTGAGCCGCTCTGCCGCCGCGTCGCGCCAAAGGGCCTGGTGCGCCAGAACGTTCGGCTGGCTGGCCCGGGCCGCAGCGGCAAAGCCGACGATGCCAGACAGATTCTCGGTGCCCGCCCTGCGGCCACGCTCGTGCCCGCCGCCGTGCTGGATGCGCACCAAATTGATCCGCCCTGAAGCGACCAGGGCACCCGATCCCTGCGGGCCGCCAACCTTGTGCCCCGACAGGGCCAGGGTGTCGGCACCCATGGACTGGAAATCGATGGCCAGCTTTCCCGCGGTCTGCACCGCATCCACGTGGAGCCAGGCCCCCGCTGGTCCGGTCAGTGCAGTGACAGCCCCAATCGGCTGGATGACGCCGGTCTCACTATTGGCCATGGCCAAGCAGGCCATAGACGGCGTGCCGTCCGCCAGTATCGCTTGCAGCCAATCCAGGTCGGCAAGGCCCAGACCGTCAACCGGCCAGCTTAGAACCTGAAGGCCCGAAGCCTGGGCCGTGGCGATAATGCTCTCATGCTCGGTCGACAGCACAATCAAGCGCTCAATGCCCGACGCCTTGGCACTCATGATGGCCAGGTTATTGGCCTCGGTGCCGCCGCTGGTGAAGGTGACTTGCCCTGGAATTGCACCCACCAGATCGGCCACGGCGCCTCTGGCGTCCTCGATCATGGCGCGCGCGGCGCGGCCCGGACCGTGGATCGAAGAGGCGTTGCCACCCAACTTTAAGGCCTTAAGCGCGGCCTCGATGGCCTGAGGCCGAACCTTTGAGCTAGCGTTGTAGTCCAGATAGACGCTCATGCTGCCGAAAGCCCCTGGGCGGGGCGCTCGCGCAACTTGCCCTCTAACACGTCCGCCAGCGACACCGATTCGAGGTAGCCATGGATTCGGCGGCCCATCTCGTCCCACAGATCGTGGGTCAGGCAGCGCTCGCCGCGCGCCATACAGCCCTTAGAACCGGTGACTTTGCAGCGTGTGGCCCGCAGCGGCTCATCGACCGCAAAAATAATGTCGGAGATCAGGGTCTCGTCGGCGGCCTTGGCCAGGCGATAGCCACCGCCTGGACCGCGGGCGCTAATAACCAGCCCACGCCGGCGCAAACGCGCGAAAAGCTGCTCTAGATAAGACAGCGAGATTTCCTGACGGGCGGCGATGTCGGCCAGGGCGACGGCACGGCCTCCAGCGTCGCCCTGACGCCCAGCCAAGTCGGTCATCGCCATTACAGCGTAACGTCCCTTAGTGCCCAGCTGCATGAATCCGAGTAGCCTCTATGCGATTTTACTAGGCGTCGGAGGGGGCGGCTATGTTACAAGCCGCGCCTTCGCGCAGGCAGGATGTAGAAAGTCCTACTGCAGCAGTCAAGTATTTGATGGCCGCAAGGCCCATATCAGTAAGGGTACGCCATGCCTGAGGTCGTTCTGACCGGCGCCGCCGGACGTATCGAAGGACGCTATTCGCCCGGCAAACGGGAAACCGCGCCGATCGCCTTGATCCTGCACCCGCACCCGCGGGCCGGCGGCTCGATGAACCACCCGGTGGCGGTACAACTCTATCACCTCTTCATGAAGCGTGGTTTCGCGACCCTGCGCTTCAATTTCCGCGGCGTGGGCCGTAGCCAGGGCGAATTTGATAGCGGCGTTGGCGAACTGGCCGACGCGGCGACCGCGCTGGACTGGCTTCAGACATCCAACCCCGCCGCCTCGCAGTGCTGGGTTGCCGGATTCAACTTCGGCGCCTGGGTCGGAATGCAGCTTTTGATGCGTCGCCCCGAAACCGACGGCTTCATCTCTGTCTCGCCACCGACGAACATGTACGACTTCAGCTTCCTGGCCCCCTGCCCGGCCTCGGGCCTGTTCTTGCATGGGGCCGACGACATGGTGACACCGCCGGCCGAGGTGGAGCGCGTTGTGGCCAAGCTACGCACCCAAAAGGGTATTGTGATCGATTACGACCTGATCAAGGGCTCGAACCATAGCTGGCAGGATCACCTGCATGATGTGGAAAGCCACGTCGCCAACTATTTGGACAAGCGCCTGGCTGCCAACCCAGCCTGATCGACATGAACGTCGACAAGCTTTCCATCGGCACCGATCCGCCGAATGACGTGAATGTGGTGATCGAGGTGCCGATTGGCGGCGAGCCGATCAAGTACGAGATGGACAAGGCCTCCGGCGCTTTAGTCGTTGACCGCTTTCTCTATACGGCCATGCGCTATCCCGGGAACTACGGCTTCATTCCGCACACCCTGTCGGGCGACGGCGACCCATGCGACGTCATCGTGGCCAACACCCGCGCTATCGTGCCCGGCGCGGTGATGAGTTGCCGCATCGTCGGCGTGTTGCTGATGACCGATGAGGCGGGATCGGATGAAAAGCTGCTGGCCGTTCCCTCCTCGCACCTGACAGCTCGCTACGAAAGCGTCACCAATTACACCGACCTGCCGGAGATCACCCTCAAGCAGATCGAGCACTTCTTCGCCCATTATAAGGATCTGGAACCCGGCAAGTGGGTGAAGATTAACGGCTGGGGTGATGCAGCAGCGGCGCGGATGCTGGTCGCCGAGGGTATCGCGCGGGCCAAGACCGCGTTTTAGTCACCGATAGAGCAGGAAGGGTGCCCGCGCCGTCTCCCACGCAGCTTCATCGGGCCTCGCCAAAGCGTCAAGATCATCTGGAGTCGCCGCAGGATCGTCGACCCATTGCCTCAGGCCAGGCCCGCCGTTGATGACGTCGATCGCGAGCCTGTCGAGCTCATATTCGTAGGGAAAGTCCCTCCAAAGATCGTAATCTGGGTAGAGCCGACGGATGGCCTTGAAGGCCAGCGCCTGCAACCGCCACGGCTTAAAGGCGGCATGATCGTAGGCCGGCCCCTCAGTATGGATCTGCACGCCGCTGCACATGATTTTGGCGTGCTTGTGGAACGTCGGTTCGAAGCAGACGTCGCGCAGCGTGCAGCCCAACAGCCATTCCGGCACAAGGTTCCGCATTTCGCTGACGATCCTGCGCCCGTCGATGTCTGGAGCGCCAAATAGCTCTAGCGGGCGAGTAGTGCCGCGCCCTTCCGACAGGGTCGTACCCTCCAGCATTACCGTGCCGGCATAGGCGCGCGCCATCCAGAGGTTCGGCGCGTTTGGACTAGGATTGATCCAGTTACGCTGACCCAGTGGCCAGCCGTGGCCAGGGCCGACGCTCGGCGCGTATCCCTCCATCGAAATCACGCGATATTCCGCGTCGAGATTATAGTGATCAATGAACCAGGCTCCGAGTTCACCCAGAGTCATGCCGTGGCGCATCGGCATGGGACCCGCGCCGACGAAGCTCTCCCAGCCGCTCAACAACGTCAGGCCTTCAACAGGCCGCCCAGCCGGGTTGGGGCGATCCAGCACCCACACCGCCTTGCCATGCTCCGCGGCGGCCTCCAGCATATAGAGCAGCGTGGTGATGAAGGTATAGATCCGACAACCCAGGTCTTGCAGGTCAACCAGCATGACATCGAACGTATCCATCCACTCGGCCTTGGGCCGACGGACCTCGCCGTAAAGGCTGAATACTGGGACGCCGTGGATCGGATCATTGAAGTCCGGCGACTCCATCATGTTGTCCTGTTTATCGCCACGCATCCCATGCTGGGGCCCAAAGGCCGCCGTGAGATGGAGGTCGGCGCAGGCCGCCAGGGCGTCGAGACTGTGCGTCAGGTCCGACGTAACCGAGGCAGGATGAGCAAGCAGCGCTAAACGGCGGCCGGCCAGCGGCGCGCGTAAGGCCGGATCGGCAAGCAGTCTATCAATGCCGAACATCATGAAATCTCTCCGGGCGGCAGGCTAAGGAGGAATGAGTCCGGATGGTGGAAATCTGGCCTGCCTGGCGCGTGGCGTAACGCCCAGTAGCAGCGGCGGCCATCACGCAGCTCTATCACCGCCGCCAGGCCTAGCTGCCAGTCGCTATCCGACGGCAGGGCCGTCAGGGCGAGTTTGGCGGTCAGTTCATAGCGATTAGCGGCGCGGCGGTCTTCGAGATTCAGCAGGTCGCAACCCCTCGCCTGGGTCATCCCGCTGCGATAGCCGTCAAAGTCATAGCCGGCCCAGCGATTGGAGGGCGACAGGTTGATCTCGCCATACCCCTTACCAGCGCTCACAAAAGCTTCCAAACAGCTGTGTTTCCAGAGCGCGTCAGCCCGAGCACGGATTCCCCGTTCGGCGAGCACGATCTGCGTCAGGTCGCCTTCGATACGATAGCGCAAGCTCAGTCGCGCGCCCGCACGCGCCGCTTTGACCGCGATTTCGCGGATCGGCGCGCATGGCGTATCGGGATGGGGAACCAGGGTCAGTCGCATGCCGAATCTTGACTGCCATGATGCGGCGCGGCTATCCACCCCGGCATTACGACTGCCAACGCTCACACCTCCTATTCTTACCGCCCGCAAGTCTAGCGCGCGGCCGCTATCCAGTGCCGCCGACACCGGCGGCTTCGAATGTGATGGCTTCCGGCGACCAGCCCTTTAGAAGAAGCTTTTCATGACCCAGCCAACCTTCAAATCCAGCTTCCTGCAGACCCTGCAGGCGCGCGGCTATATCCACCAGATCACGCATCCGAGCGAGCTCGACGAGGCTGCCAATACCGGTGTGGTTACAGCCTATGTTGGCTATGATGCCACAGCGCCCAGCCTACATGTGGGCAACCTGATCTCGATCATGATGTTGCGCCGGCTGCAGCAGGCCGGACACAAGCCGATTGTCATCGTTGGCGGCGGCACCACCAAGGTGGGCGATCCGTCGGGCAAGGACGAGACGCGCAAACTGCTCGCACAGGACGACATTCAGGCCAATATCGCCAGCCAGAAACAGGCGTTTGGAAAATTCCTGAAATTCGGTGACGGCCCCACTGACGCCATCCTGGTCGATAACGATGAGTGGCTCAGCAAGCTGGGCTATATCGATTTCCTGCGCGATTACGGGGTGCATTTTACCATCAACCGCATGTTGGCGTTCGACAGTGTGAAGCTGCGGCTCGACCGCGAGCAGCCGCTAACCTTTATCGAATTCAATTACATGCTGATGCAGGCCACCGATTTCCTGGAACTGAACCGGCGCTATGGCTGCACCCTACAGATGGGCGGGTCAGACCAGTGGGGCAATATTCTAAACGGGGTCGAACTCATCCGGCGGGTGGATCAAAAGCCCACGTTCGGTCTGACCACGCCGCTTTTGGCCACAGCCTCAGGGGCCAAGATGGGCAAGACCGCAGCGGGTGCCGTATGGCTAAACGCCGACCTGCGCAGCCCCTATGACTACTGGCAGTTCTGGCGCAACACCGAGGATGCCGATGTCGGCCGGTTCCTCAAACTCTATACCGATCTGCCACTCGAAGAGATCGCGCGACTAGAGGCCCTGCCCGGCTCGCAGATCAATGACGCCAAGAAGTTGCTGGCCGATGAGGCCACCGGCCTGCTGCACGGCACAGAGGCTGCACGTATCGCCCGTGCAGCCGCTGAAAAGGCATTCGAGCAAGGCTCACTGTCGGCTGACCTACCGACGGTAGAAATTCCTCGCCCTGACTTGGAAGCCGGCATTCCGATCGCCAACCTGACCACCAGGGCCGGTCTGGCCAGTTCGAACGGCGAGGCGCGACGCCTGGCTCAAGGTGGCGGCCTGCGGCTGAATGATCTGGCGATTTCTGACGGCGGTCACTTGGTCACTGTCGCAGACCTCAATGCCGATGGTGTGTTGAAGCTGGCGGCAGGCAAAAAGAAGATCGTCCTGATCAAACCCGTTTAGCGGAGATAGCAACATGACTTTGGATTTGCAGGCTGGAGACCAGGCCCCCGATTTCATCCTGCCGGTGGACACCGGCGAAGACGTGACCCTCAGCAGTTTGCGCGGCCGCAGTTTGGTTTTGTATTTCTACCCCAAGGACGACACTCCCGGCTGCACCAACGAGGCGCAGCAGTTCAGCGCCCTGCAAGATGACTTCACCAAGGCCGGTGCGGTGGTGATTGGGGTCTCCCGCGACAGCGTCGCCCAGCACGCGAAGTTCCGTAAGAAATACGGGTTGAGTATAAACCTTGGTGCAGACCAGACCGGTGCCGTGACCAAAGCCTATGGCGTTTGGGTCGAGAAGTCCCTCTACGGTCGGCAATATATGGGCATCGAACGCGCCACTTTTCTGATCAGGGGCGACGGATGCATTCGGCAAATTTGGCGCAAGGTAAAGGTCGCCAATCACGCCGCTGATGTTCTCAAGGCTTTGAAGTCAACATAAACGACCCTTCAATTGGGCACAGACAGGCACCAACACTGTTGCTGTGGTGCCGCTGCGCGCTGGAATTAGGCCTCAGATTGACCGAGCTTGCGTCCAAATTCACCACGGGCCGTTGACGGCGCATTAACTCTGATCATTTTAGAGGGAAACCTGCCCTTCTTTGCGCGTAATGCGCGAAGAGCCTTGCGCAATTGTTTCCGATCATTGCATATCGCCCTGTCGAGTAGGTCGGGACGAATATCGCAATGAGCATCGCTCGCTTGAAGCGACTATGGCGGTCGGTCGAAGACCTGTTCCCCGAACGTAACCTCTACGTGCGCTCGGGAGGCGAGATGCGCGGTTATGTGCTCTCGACAAGCAAACAACTCATGGGCGCGGGTTTGGTTGCATTTGTGGCCCTGTGGATGGGTATCAGCACAGCATACATGCTGATCGGGGCCCTGTCGGTAAGTACCCAAGACCAGCAAATCATCAAGTTGCGTGCCTACTATGAGCGGCTCGGAGCCGACAGACAGGCGCGCCTGAACAGCGCCGTCGCCCAACTCAATGACTCTGACAATAACATCGACGACCTAGCCGCCTCGGTCGAAAAGCGCCACGCCGCACTCTCGATGCTTCTGACAGATTTTAAGGGCGTGCCCGGCGCGGCCATGGCCCTGCCCCCTGCAAAACCTCGCCTATTGGCGAACAACAGCCCCGTCCAGCGCATACAATCCACCAAGCTGGATCAGGAGCAGCTCATCGATGCGGCAGAAACTTTTGCCAAGACCCGAGCCGAGCGCCTGCGGCTAGCCTTCCGACTGGCTGGCCTGAATGCTGGGTCGTATGAGTCACGCGGAAGCAGCCTCGGCGGCCCGCTGATCGAGGCCAAGGACCCTCGCGCCCTGGCCGCCGTGCTCGACGTTGACGAGAGCTTTGCCAGCCGCATCCAGCGCGCCTCGTCGGATATGTCGGCCATTAAGTCGCTGAACAATGCCGCCGCCGACCTGCCCTTCGCCCGCCCGACTTCGGCACCGGAGCTGAGTAGCAGCTACGGCATCCGGCTCGACCCCTTCACCCACCGGCCAGCGTTCCATTCGGGCCTTGATTTCCCCGCCTCGATGTTCAGCCCGATCTATTCCACCGCCCCCGGCGTTGTGTCGTTCACGGGTGTGCGCGCGGGCTACGGCAATACAGTTGAGGTCGACCACGGAGATGGCTTCAAGACCCGCTACGCTCACCTTTCGGCCTTTGCCGTGCATCTGGGCCAACACGTGGCACTCGGCCAGCGCCTTGCCTCCAGTGGGTCAACCGGGCGGTCCACCGGTCCACACCTGCATTATGAAGTCTGGTCCAACGGCAGGGTCCAAAACCCCAACCGCTTTCTGAGGGCCGGCGAATATGTTCAGCAAGCCAACTAAGTCCGCACCACAGGGCCGGATGGACACGCCTGCGACGCCTGCCGCTACCTCACCTCCTCAGGGGCGTAAGCCGCGCGTGGCGTCTTTAATTTCGTCCGACATTACCATCGAAGGCAACCTGATCGGCGACGGTGAATTGCAGATCGACGGCACCGTTAAGGGTGACGTCAAGGTGGCCAAACTGACCATAGGCGATACCGGTCATGTCGAAGGCACCATCAGCGCCGAAGTGGTCGAAGTGCGCGGCCGTATCATAGGGGCGCTCAGCGCCAAGCAAGTCCGCCTCTACGGCACAGCCTACGTTGACGGGGACATCACCCACGAACAGTTGGCCATGGAAACGGGTGCGTTTTTTCAGGGACGCAGCCTGAAGTTTAGCCGCGTTGCCCCACCGCCGGCACAGGCCGCCCTGGCGGCACCGACGGCCGCGCCGGAACCTAAGACGGAATAAGCAGACGCAGCGATTATCACGCTCCGGTCAGGTTGACCGACTTCCATCAAACCCTAGCATGTTGAGCTAGGCCGTGGCGTCTCGGGTGGCCCCCACGCGTTGCGCCAGTGCAGCCCCCATGAAGGCGTCGAGGTCGCCATCTAGCACCCCGCCGGTGTCAGACGTTTCAACCTCGGTGCGGAGATCCTTGACCATCTGATAGGGTTGCAGAACGTAACTGCGGATCTGGTGCCCCCAGCCGATGTCGGTCTTCTGGTCTTCCAGAGCCTGCTGGGCGGCCTCGCGCTTCTGAAGCTCCATTTCGTACAGGCGTGCGCGCAGCATCTTCCAGGCTTCCTCACGGTTCTGGTGCTGCGAACGGCCCATCTGACAGGCCACCGCCACGCCGGTGGGAATATGTGTCAGACGCACGGCGCTGTCGGTCTTATTGATATGCTGGCCGCCAGCACCGCTGGCGCGATAGGTGTCGGTGCGCACGTCGGCGGGGTTGATATCGATCTCGATTGTGTCGTCGACCACCGGATAGACCCAAACCGAAGCGAAACTGGTGTGGCGTTTGGCATTGGAGTCAAACGGACTGATCCGCACAAGCCGGTGCACGCCGGCTTCGGTCTTTAGCCAGCCATAGGCATTGGTTCCCTTGATCTGCAAAGTGACCGACTTAATTCCGGCCTGTTCGCCGCTGGTTTCTTCGAGGAATTCCACACTCATGCCGTGAG
>Ga0114974_10000603_pt1 | contig 29431 bp, 29 predicted proteins | sample S_130206_EF_Meta_FD_87318 | JGI IMG/M metagenome (GOLD analysis project Ga0114974, IMG submission 87318) | Freshwater microbial communities from Lake Simoncouche, Canada to study carbon cycling - S_130206_EF_MetaG | ecosystem: Environmental > Aquatic > Freshwater > Lake | place: Lake... | reverse complement strand
CTACCAGTCGTCATTCATCTCGGACTGCAAATGCTGAATATAATTGAAAATATCCATTTGAAAGGCGTTATACATCGTGACATTAAACCGGAGAATTTTCTGTTAAAAACCAATGCACAAAATATAAGCGAACTCTATTTAATTGATTTCGGCTTGTCGGGATCATTCTTGGATGAAGGGAATAAACATATACAAATGAAAACAAACGAGAGATTAATTGGCACGCCACGCTATATGAGTGTGAATACTCAGCAACATATTACCCCGAGCCGCCGTGATGATTTGGAATCGATCGGATATATATTGATCTATTTACATAAGGGGGAATTACCTTGGCAAGCTCGGAAAGAGCGGGTAGAACAAGCGCAGCGGGTAGAACAAGCGCAGCGGGTAGAACAAGCGCAGCATGAAACTCGCCAGGAGAAATCCTTCTCTCTTAAACAAGCTTTTGGTTGGACCTATACAAATACGATTATTGGCGAATTTATTTTGTTTATTCAATATTGCCGTAATTTAAAATTTACAGACGAACCCAATTATGAATATCTCCGCAATATATTAACAAATTTAGCTAGGATATTATAATATAAAAATAAGATAATCTACTTAAAGCTATTTGTTATGTATATAACATTAAACAATGACTGACCAGCAAACAATGACAACCGGATGTGTGAAGTGGTTTAACAACAAGGCGGGATATGGATTTATTACGGTAACCGATGAGACGCCGCGTGATATTTTTGTCCATCATTCGGCAATTCAAGTCAGTGAAACGCAATACAAGTATCTGGTGCAAGGCGAGTATGTTGACTTTTCCATTGCGCGTATGGAAGGCGAAAACCATGAATTTCAAGCGGCAGGCGTTCATGGAGTGCGCGGTGGTAAGTTGATGTGCGAGACGCGTAATGAGATGCGCGGTCTCCGAGATGAGCAGCAAACACCGCAGCAGCAGACACCGACACATCAGACACAACAGCGCTCAACCCAGAATGTGCAGCGCTCAACCCAGAGTGTGCAGCGCTCAACCCAGAGTGTGCAGCAATCTGCCCCTCGACAAGAAACGCGCCGCCCACAGCTGAGCAAGAATGATCAATCGGAGTGGATGATTGTTCCCCGCCGCAAGTTTGAGCAACAGCAACAGCAACAGCAGCAACCGGTCAGAGAGACGCAACAGACTAGGCAAACGTCTAAAACCACTCGCCCTCGGCAGCGCCAACCCGTGGTGGAATTGTCTAATTGAATGTTGCTTAAAATATAAAATTGATTTAAATATATATGTTTATAATTAAACATATATAAAATGGAAAGCATGAATGCTCTGGATATTTTGTCAAGTGTATCGTCACCCAACGACACCAGTATCGAAAATAAGCCCGACACCAGTATCGAAAATAAGCCCGACGGCAGTATCGAAAATAAGCCCGACGGCAGTTGCAGTATCGAAAATAAGCCCGACGGCAGTGACTTGACAACCCAATTTAATAATTTAAACCAAATTATTAATATATTTAAAACTCAATTAAATGATATACAAAATCAAGTCAAAGCAATCGAAAAAAACGTAAAAAAAGAGTTGAAGAATAGTCAACAGCAGCAATCAAAAGAAGCTAAAAAAAGCTCGGCTAGCATCACCATACCTATTGGATTTGCCAAACCGACAAAAGTTTCGGCTGAACTCTGTTGTTTTATGAACCGCCCTGTAGGAAGTGCAATTTCCCGCACCGATGCAACACAATACATCCTCAAATATATTCGCGATCATGGATTGCAAGAGATGGATGATCGCAAAAAAATTAATCCAGATGAAACATTGTCAAAACTCTTGGGCAGGGGGGTTAGCAGGGGGTTTCGCCCCCCCACGACGACAATGGGGTTTCGCCCCCCCACGACGACAGAAGATGGCGAAGCCGGGTTTGAAAGGGAAGAGCCCTTTACTTATTACAATCTACAAACTTATTTAAATCCTCATTTTATATAAAAAGAAGGAGGCGATAATAGCAAAAAGGAACGCAAGAGCACCCCATAAGCCGGCGCCGATAATATTATAATACGGATTTAATGTAGGTCCAAATAGCTCTGCTTTATAAATGAGGACATCCGCCGCATACCCAATCGGAAACGCTAAGGCTAAAAAAATTAATAACTCCTTTAGAGTGTCAGGGAAAAACTTATTACTACTTCCGATAGGCAGAAAATAGTAAATACCCATCGTAAATAGTAGTGTAATCGCAACTGTTAAACCGGCATTGATTGCCGAAATAATGACACGCCAAGTTGGTGATTTAATATTTTTTCTCTTGAAGTAAATTTCCAATGCTTTTACAGCAGCCGGGGAATATGATTGACGTGATAAATAATTTAAGACAAGGTCTGATATAAAACTAACATAAAAAGAAAGTAATAGTATTTTTACAATTTTATACATTATATAATAAATTAATATTTTATTATATGATTACATTTATTACATTGTATATGTTCTTACAAAGTAGGTTCTTACAAAGTAGGCTGAACCACTTGCAATTGATCGGTGACAAAGAATGAAACTCCTTCGGATGTCCAGCTAACAACAACTGGCACGATAAATACACCTTTAGCCACCGCATTTGCAACAGCTTCGTGGTATTCTTTATTATACGAAGAAATTTCAAATTTATTTATATCTGTTCGCGTGACAATATAGCCAAGAATACAACGCACGGCTGATTCACTCGCAATATTTGCCATACTATTAATACGTGTAATTAATTCTGGCGTAACGCACTTACTGTTCGCTTCAGGAAAATATGCGGTTTTCAAATTATAAAAGTGATCATCTTCTGCCTCGTTGTAAAGTGAGGGCATAGGGACGGGTATTTCGGAATCTTGATTTGCTTGAACTTGTTCAAGGGCGCGCATTATTCGGTCCCGTTGCCGGTCTTTCATTTCCTGTATAGCTGGTATATCTTCCGGTTTATATTCAGCAAACGGCGCATTACTAACTTCCATCACAAAAGGTACATCATCGTCGCAAATTCCAACAAAACTGAAGGTCGCATCAACTTTCCCTTCTAAAAACATAGACACATTGCGTTTGATCTCTTTAACACCCGGCAAACAGGATATTAAATTTTTTTCTAGGATACTTTCCATTAATTCAATCGCAATTTTGGGATTAATTGCAATAATTTGGTGATTGTCGGGTTTTTCCGTAAAGTCAGCTAAGAATATAGTATGCGTGAAGGTTTCGCCATTTTCAGTAACCAACGACATTTCGTCGCCCTCGCTTTCACTGTCCGGAGGGCACGGCGCAACAAAAACATCACAGCCCGAGTTTGCCATTCCAGTGCAACCGTAAGATGGTGTGTATGTTAAAATATATGTATTATCTTTTAATATTAAAACGTCGGATATATTTTCTTTTGAGAGTTTTACCGAGGGTCGGCTTAAAATTCGCCCTTTAGTTATTCCCAGGATCTGTAGAACAAATTGTCCAAGCATTTTATTTATATTTATATGCTAATTATATTTATATTATATTTCAATTTATTTAATAATAGATACAAATGTAATAGATACATTATACATTATAAATTATATACAAAATGGACATTGATAAACTCTTACACGCTTTAAACAATGAAGGAAATGAAGCGATTGTTGATTTAGATTATAGAAAAATCGCCAAGGCAAAAAATGATATATTACAACAATTAAATTTACCGCGGGCGGAATTAATAACATTGCAAACCAAACTTAAACTTTATCGCTATATAGATGATTTAGCCGATATTAGATACGGCAGTTATATTCGCTGGATTTCTTTAAAAAACCCGTCGGTTATTAAATTGACAAATGGCGGAATTATATGTGATATAAAGGCACATAACGCAGTCGGTAAAAGCGCAGCAGGAGCACATAACACAGTAGGTGAAGCAGATGATATTATCATTAAATGTAAGAATAAAATGAACCATATTTTTCAAATAAAAATGTCGGAAGTTATTTTATTTCAAAAGCTTACGGAACAAGAGCAGGTAATTTTATCGGCTTTAAAGCTTATTCAGGGTTAGATGGGGTTTCGCCGGGGGTTTCTCCGGGGGTTTCGCCCCCCAACGACGAACTAGGGGCAGCGCCCTCCGGGTTTGAAAGGGCAGCGCCCTTTGGGTTTGAAAGGGCAGCGCCCTTAGGGATATCATATTTACTCGTTTCCTGTGAATTTTGAACTTTATGCATGAAATCTTTCGCAATTGTTTCGCCTACTTTTTTCAGCATACCATCTTTTAAGATCGGCATCAAATTAATAAGGTAATTTGACAAACCGTGTCCCCAATAACCACACGAATGTCCCTGCACATTTCCCATCATTTTTATAATCTGGTTAACAAACGTCTGGCTTTTCACATTAAACAAAGTATTCGACAAACAACCCGTATTCTCGGTAATAACTGCACCAGGTGTAATATTTAAAATATCAAATTGGTCTTTATACTCTTTATAGATGGAATTGCCCTGATAAAAACCAAACGCATTCGCCGCCTCATATACACTCAAGAATGGCACACTAATTTCATTCGACATGGTTATGCCAAAGAGAAAATTCGGATGCATACACTGAGCCGTAATATTAATTAGCGCGCTCTTTACATTTCTCTCGGACTTTCGCAACAAAAAGAAAGGTATAACCATATGCGTTAGACGGGTCTGCACAACCGTGCCAGTGGCAATAACGTCTCTAATATATGCGGGATCCATTTCGTGATATGGGTTCCAGCCGACTCGGTGACCAACATTATTAATGAGGATCGCTAAATCTGTACCAATTTCATCAAAAGCGGCTTGAATATCGCTAAAAAAATCATCCTGAAAGGCTTCCCGGAAATCCTTGTGTATTACCTTGGTTTTTACCTCGGGGTATTCTAGTTTTATGCGCGCTTGTGTTTCGTCAGTACGTTTAGAACCAATCATTAAGAGATTAAATCCACGTTTAGCAAAAGCTAATGCCATATCGTAGCCTTGTCCGCTAGATGCGCCGGTAATGACTACCCAGCTACTAGAGCCAGTGCTGCTAGAGCCAGTGCTGCTAGAGCCAGTGATGCCATCGCTTGCGCCATACCGTTCTAATAAATTATGCTCTTTTAATAAAAAATATTTATGAAAGCCTTGACCAGCCTTAATTAAAAGCAAACCGAGTTGAAGGACAATGAGAGATATTAAAATATAGACAATGGTGTGTTTTTTTATCATGTGTGTATAAGCAGTCTAGGAAATATTTCGGGTTATTACGTATAAGAGTTACTACGTATAAGAGTTACTACGTATATAAAAAAAGTGATACCACTAATTGATATCACTTTTTGTTTTTTTTGTTTTTTATTTATTTTTATTATTTATTAATCGACCAGGATAACGTTTCCTGCGCCCAATACACTAACTAGCGCTTCATAAAGCAACTGTGTCTCTTCGTCATCAAAACCTACATGATATCCACTCACTAACATGCCGTTTCTCCACCGTAATTGTCTGACGCAGTCATTCGCATCTAGCAAATGATTTCTACCTCTATCTTCTCTATATTTTTTCTTCTGTTTGAGTTCTTCAGCGTTCAATGGAATTTCAAAGCCGCCTTCACATACTTGAGCCCTGCGAATCGGTTCGCTTCCTTCTGGTCGTCGTGCATTATACGCCTCCAAAATTGGAGCATAACCGCCGGGTAAAGTGTCTATTAAAACTTTGATAGTATTCATTTTGCTTGGTTGCTTGTTTGTTTGCTTGATAATACTGAATTATTAATATTTTAAAAGCATTTCAATTTTTTGCAGGGGGTTTCGCCCCCAACGACAAACGGGTTTGAAATGGCAGAGCCCTTTAACGACGAAGCAATACTTTCCGCGTTCCTTTTTTCGGCAATAGCTTATAACCTTTTTTACATGTAAATTTAAAGATTGATAATTTCTTCTTCTTGATGACACTGTTATTACAAATAGCAATAGCTTTAGCTTCAGTTATAGGTCGTATTTTTGCCGACACTTTTTTAATACACTTGCAGAGTTTGGTCGCAAGTAAATGTTCGGCTTTTTCTTTAATCTCGCGCGGTTTTAATAGTTTCAATTTCGCATCCGTTATTTTGTAAAATCTTAAAATGTTCTTATAATCTGCGGTAGTTAAATTCATATATATTATAATATTATATTAACCAACAAAATGTTCTACACTTATTTAATTAACTGGGTGAAAAAATATACATACAGGAAGATTATTATTTTTTTATCAATATTCATAATCGTTCCTGTCGTATTTTTTTATAAAAAATTATTATCATATGTTAATACACATCTAATAACTATGAAAAATGAAAAAACACCATTAAAAGTCGTGGTGTTTGATTTAGATGAGACTATAGGATATTTTACGGAGGTGGGTATTTTCTGGGATGCATTGGAAAATTTCTACGGACATAATTTATTTAATGAGCAGTTTCACGAAGTATTAGATATCTTCCCTCAGTTTTTTCGCCCCGATATTTTTAAAATTATGGAATTTATTAATAAGAAGCGAAAAGCCAAAGCGTGCTATAAAATAATTATGTATACAAATAATCAAGGCGATAAAGAGTGGCTAAAAAAAATTAGCTCATATATGGATAAGAAGCTAGGTACCACTGTTTTCAATCAAATTGTCGCAGCATATAAAGTTAATGGAAAAATTATGGAACCGAAACGCACCACCCACGAGAAAAGCATGACCGATTTAATAAGTTGCACGAACATCCCAGCTAATATTGAAGTCTGTTTTATCGACGATTTATATCATCCGCTCATGGACAAAGATAATGTTAGCTATATTAATATTAAACCCTACCGCTTTTCAATGCCGTTTGAGGAGATGGCACATCGCTATTATAACTTGATTTTAAAAAAGAAAAAACAAATGAATGAAATAAGTGAAGAAGATTTTGTTAAAATTATGGTGGGCTTTATGAAACATTATAACTATATGGTTATAAAAAAGAGTGACATTGAAGAGAAAACCGACAAGGTCGTGAGTAAAAAACTCTTGGCGCATTTAGAAGATTTTTTACGACCAAAAAAACTTAATCAGACCCGGAAAAACCGTACACGAAGAATTCGCACATTGCGCCATAACATTAAATGATTATAAATAAAATGTTAATTATATATAAATGGAACGTATTGGATCAGGTAGTCAACGCACGGAAGATTTAAATAACCGCATATCAGAACGTAATACTCCGTCAAGCCAATTACAACCACAATTCGGGATCCGGTCGATATCCACTAAATACGCAATGATGCCAATTTTTGATCGGCGAGCTATTGCTAAAGTAGCTATTCAGACAGAGCCAATCTATAATATTGGCACTACATTTAATCCGGGGACGGCTCAAGCTCCATGGAGTGGGTTTTCGTGTAACATCAATGATGAGTCAATGCTTCGAAATCAGTTTTTCGCCTTGCAACGAGGGGCGGGGCAAGCTGCATATATTCCGCCCAAAAACAGCGATATGTATGAACATACGATCCCTCAGAGTGCTAACCAACAAGCTCAACCCTTTCCATACCTCTTTGAGAAACAAACATTTGAGGCATTTGATCCGTGCCCCACCGGCAATGGCAAAAATTTCTTTGAAAATTGCACACGGCAACAAATCAAGGAAATCAAACAATGAGCATTAGTTTAAATTATATTTTTTAATAGCAAATATAATGTAAATGGATAAGATTGAAATGGATAAGATTTCAATGGATAAGATTTCAATGGATAATATTATAATTGATACGATTGCTGATAATGCAACCTTAGAATTTTTTACCAACCCATCTTATTTAAATATCATCAAACGTAAACTGGTAAAAACACCTGAAGACAATGACAATAACGAAGCTATTAAATTTTATAAAAAACGTATGATCTCTCTCTTCAAAGATATCTTTAAGGAGGAAGTAGGAGTTGATAAAGAGCTTAATGAAGCCCATAAGCGCTTTGCCTTACTAGCGGTTAAATATTTTGAAACGATTGATAAAAAAGATATCATCCAAGAGCAACATCTGAACGCAGCAGCTATGACAGAAGAAGACTTACTAAACGCAGAAATAGATGCAGCAATAGATACAAGTAATATTTTTACCATGGATGACGCAAATAATGTAATGATGCGTAAAACAATAACCTTTGCCAATTTAGACAATTATGTGATAATGAAAGAGGATTTATCAGCGAATGATTTAAGAATTATTCCAATGAAAATAGATATTAATTTGAAAACACCGGATTTGAAAATCAAAGGACTAAAACCGAAAATTAAAAAATCAAAAAATACGAAAGAAGATTTATCTCAACAGATATTAGTAAATGCGACACCACAAATCCCGATCCCGAACCAGGAGGGGTAAAACAATCAGGAAATTTAAAAGGACCATGAAAAAAGGTAAAGGCAATGGCAAGGGCACACGCAGGGAAAAAATGATACATAAGATAAAAGGTGGCACGACTTCCGCCGATGTCGCTGCCTTTAAAAAAGCCAAATGTGCGCCGAAGGCAAATAAAAACAATGATTTACAAAAATTTACGTGTTATAGTGAGAACGACCTTTTTAAAATGCGCGATTTGTGGAACACGCGGCATAAAGATATGCTGATTGTCGCCACTGATCCAAAAGATATTTGGATGAATTTAAAAAAGAAAATGGAGAATGCGTGTCATAATGAAGCCTGTTGGTTAAAACAAAAATTCGTGGAAAATAATTTAGAAGACAATAAGGAATTGGCATCCTATACATTTGCACCTAAATCGCCGGAAAAATGGAAAACTAATCATAATACCTGGTTAAATAGCACGGATATAGAAAAAGTTATGAAACAATACGAACACGCGTATCCATGCTTTCGCTTTATAGGTCCGACCCCAATTGATTTTGACAAACAACTCTATGACGATAAGTGCGTATGGGACGACTTATGTAAATTTGATTTGTCCAAATACAAGAAGGCGAAGGTGAATAAAATCGGCATTATTTTTAATACCGATCCACACGACAAAAGCGGAGCACATTGGATTTCGCTTTTCATTAATTTGAAGAAAAAGTTTATCTTCTTTTTTGATAGCAACGGTACTAAAATACCAAAACAAATTGAAGAATTCAAAAATCGGGTCGTGTCGCAAGCACTGGAATTATATGATATGCGTCTGGTATTTGACCAGAATTATCCAACGGCGCATCAGAAAGGAAATACCGAGTGCGGGATGTATTCGCTCTATTTAATTGTGTCTTTATTGAAAGATATGCACGATTATAAGTTTTTTAAAACTGAAAAAATAAGCGATGAAGCGATGGAACAACTGCGGGATGAATATTTTAACCCGGATTTATAGTATATGTATAATAAGTATATGTATAAGTATAAGTATAAGATAAGTATAAATATATAAATATAAATAACGTAGTAAATATATATTTATGCAAAAGCAATTTACATCTGATAATAATAAAGGTATTCTGTGGAAATTAATGGTTGATAATAATATTTTTCACGATATTCCGGAAAATAAGTCCGAATTAATAAAAAATGAATTTGATAAAAAAATTAGTTTGATCGGCATGCAAATCACAAATAACGACCAATTAGTTGGCTTGAATAAACGAGTGATTAGTGAAATGGTGAATGATCTGGATAGACATCGCGCAAAGGGCTCTGCCCTTTCAAACCCGACCCTAAGCGGAATTGCAAACCCGCAAGACCCTCCTCCATATAATTCGTCTGAAATCGGACAACAACGACAACAAAAATTTGCATCTGAACTTAAAAACAAACAAAACGAGTTTGATAAATTAAACAATAAACAGATACCCGCAAAGATTGATTTTTTAGATAAAAATGAAGATACACCAATTGGTTCAGATATGGAAAAATTAATAGCGGCACAAATTGCAGCAAGAGAGCGTGAATTAAATACTGTATTGGGTAAACAAGATAAAACTGCCGCAAGTAATTGGATACAAAACGGACAGACAGCCACTATTCCAGCATCCATGCACTTAAAAATTGGTGAGCCTATTAAAATCGAAGAAAAAGAGATATTAAATCCGGTTAAAAAGGTAAAATTTATGGAGGGGGTTTCATCGGGGGTTTCGTCCCCCAACGACGACTTTATAATGAATAGGGTTTCGTCACTCAACAACGACTTGAGGGGTTTGCCACCTCATGACGAAATAGGCTATATACCAAGTACCATTACTAAGGAGAGATCACCCTCCAACGGCGAAGGAGTTGAAGATTTTATGACATTGTTGAAAAAAAAGACCAATTTGGTGCAAGCGCAAGCGCCAGCAGTATTGCAAGCGCCAGCAGTATTACAAACGCCAGCAGTATTACAAACAGTAGAGCAAATTCCTGGACGAGTGTTCGAAATGTTGGAAGAAATTTTAATAAAACAAGATATGATTATAAGAATGTTAATTAATAATAAAATTGAAATTGGTAATGAACAAAATACCAATATACATCCAACGGCACAATTAGAATGATGAACAACTTTATATCCGAAGAGATTAACTACTGCTGCGATAAACAAAAAATCCAAAATATCGCTTACCACGTAAATCGTAAAATATTATCAATAACCACCTGCATGCTAATATACATTGCATTGTTTATTGCGTCGGCAATATTGTTGAATATATCAATAATATACAATGTTATACCCCGAATAGTCTGGTTTGTGTCTGGCTGCATATTTAGATTGGTTCTTGACATTGTATTTGGAATTGAGCTTAAGCATAACATTACGTCGCCCATATTAATTGAATTCGTAAGATATTCTATAAACACAACATTAATCTTAATAGTAATGAATGAATCAAGGCATTTAATAAATACGGTAAAATGTAATTGTTATTACGGAATAAGCACCAACCCTGTAAATGTAAACGAATGCGACGTGTACAACGGTGAAGTATATTGCAACGAAGAATATGAAGATGATGAAGAAGATAAAGAAGAAGATTGGACCGACGTACAAGATGGAATTTCTAACAATGCGCAATAATATGGGGGTTCCGCCCCCAACGACTATATGGGGGTTCCGCCCCCAACGACGATATGAGGGTTTGCCCCTAAACGACGAACAGGTTAACAACATTAGTAAACGAAATAGTTTTTTTTACTGCTTCAATGTCAATTTGTTTGCTATACTTTTCACGATTACGGCAAATATCCGTCAAAAGCTTCATATCATCCTGTATGTCACCGCTTAACTGAATTACCGAATCTGGAAAATAGTTTTTGATATTTTGACATCCTAAATAAACTGGCACAGTATTACATAACAGCGGGTCCATTATTTTTTCACTAAAATAATGGGGTGTTTGCGTATTTTCAATTGCAATATGAAACTGATAATCATTATAAGGTTCAATCGCAGAGAATACACCCTTTAAGCGCGGATCTTTAAGGTTGCTGTAAAATTTACAGCCCCTCCCATAAATATCAATCGGTAAATTAGAGTGTAAAATATGCTTACAAATGAGATGCCTATATTTATGACCAGGTAAAATTGTTTTGTCCGAAATCATCAACGACATTATATTTTTTTTCTGAACAAGCACCTTCTCGAGGTCGAGCGGTGTGATGTGCCACATATAACCAAAATGTTCGGTAAAAGGCAACGGAAGAATACTTTTCTGTCCAATCAAATATTGCCCGATAGATTCCTGCGCATATTCCACAAATGCGTGCGTCAAACCTAAAAATTCCAGGGGTTCAAAAGCTAAACCAATCACATTTTCCGGTGGGATTGTTAATTTGGGCATGGCTGTATTTAAAATAATGGCGTGGGTATAATCGTCGCCACTGGTAAACCGGTAGGTCTCGTTAAACGATGGATCTTTATTTAATTCCGACACACGCGTATAGGCTTCAATACAGCCTGCGTTGGTTCCAAAACTCGTAAAAAATTTTATGATTATCATTTTAAATGGTAATAATAAAATATATTTATATTAGTATTATTAGATACATTACGTATATTTGTGGCTTACGTATATTTATAGCTTACGTATATTTTCGGTTCACCCGATAACCCACATGACAGGCTATCTCATAAGGAATTGTATTTCCCGCCTTGCCAACATCATAAATTGTTTGAGGACAATTTTCTCCATTTCCGAACATATAAACCACATCATTTATTTTATCCGTAGCCTTTGCCTCTACAATAATTTGATCCATACTTATTAACCCCAATACTTTCCGTTTGGTCCCGTTGATATAAACATATAATTTTGAGGAAGAATTGCGTGGAAGAATATCGGCATAACCGACCGGTATTACAGCAATTCGCATTTTTCGCGGTGTTTTATAAGTCCAATCATAGCCAATTCCTTCCCCCTTCGCCACTTCTTTTAATTGTATAACATATGATGTAATACTCATGGCAATTTTTAATTTTTTATCGGGTTTGTCGCCGGGCATGCCATAAATACCACCGCCTGAACGAGCTAGCGTAAAATCAGACACATCATAATTTAGACAGGCACGGGTATTAGCAATATGTACTAAGGGTGGACGAATATTTATATCCGCCAATTGTTTGCGCAATTCTCTAAATTTACGTAATTGTTCATTTACTATCGGACTATTTTTAATTTGTGAGCAAATCAAATGCGACATCATACCGACCAGTTCGACATTCTTATGTTTATTCATTTCAATAAAAGCAGGTAAAGCTTTATCATATGAAATGCCGGCTCGATTAATGCCGGTATCCACGAACATGGTTACTTTAATTTTTTTACCGGCGGGTATCATTTTTATAAATTTTGGGATAATCATTTCATCACATATTGCAATATCTATATCCATATGTAGAGCATCCTTTATTTCGGAACCATCGATATCATAAAGCCAGGCTAAAATGCGTCCTTTATCGCCGTTTTTTCTCAATAAAATGGCTTCCCCCAAAGTAGCAACGCCGATATGAACTACGCCCAACTTTCGAACAGTCTTCGCCATCTCGAGTAATCCGTGTCCGTAAGCATCGGCTTTTAAAACTGGCATAATATCGGTTTTGGCACTGGCTTTTAAAGCATTAATATTATGTTTAATGGCATTTATATCGATGGTTGCTATAATATCCTTGTCGCGATGTGGAATAGTATTGATATATGTCGCTGTTTTTGTCATTTTTCCCTTTAAAGTTTTACGCAATCGATTATGCATATGCTTATGCTTATGTTTTTTGGTATTATATCTCATTTATATATAATATGAAAATTCTCTCTTGGAATATATTGGCGAATGAATTTATTAAAAAACGTTATTATCCAATGATACCTCCAGATATATTAATAAACCGTAAAAATCGACAAAAACAAATAATTATCACACTAAGACAAACAAACGCCGATGTAATGTTATTACAAGAAGTAATGCAGTCCGAATATAACCTACTCGTGCATTATTTCGGAAAAACCCATCATATTATACGCGGAAAATATATATCGTGGCAAAATAAGCGCAGCTCTAGTGGTAATGTTACCTTATTAAGAAAACAAAGTTTTGGCCTGCCTGCTAATTTTTTGATTAATTTAAAATTTGGGTTAATTGTTCAATGCTATTTAAAATCAGGTTCCTCTACACAACCTATTATTATTATCAATGTTCATTTAGATGATATATCTCACGCTAATCGTATAGATGAAATAAAAGAACTTGAGCCAAATATAAATAGCATACCAAATGTTATTCTTGGCGGCGATTTTAACGAGATTTATAAAGCTGATTCAACTTTATATAAATCAATTAAATCAATGGGATTAAAAATTTTCAATAACAACCCGTCTTATTATGTAGAGAGACCGATGTGTATAGATAATATTATGCTTAAAGGTCCAATTGCAAAAAATAAATCCAGTGTTATTCTAAACGTGTCCGGGACTGATATAGTTTCGCAATATTTAACGTATGGTTCAGACCATTTGCCGGTAGTTGTTATTAAATATAATTTAGTGCCTTTTTTTATGCGATTTGCGTTTGCTTGTTTTGCGTTTGCTTGTTTTGCGGCTCTGTTTGCGCGTTTTGCCTCCACCAGCCGACCTGGAACGAGAGCGTGAACGAGATCTTGACCTTAACTGTTTCTTTATTGATTTCAATGTGGATAATATATCATACGCCTTCTGGGCATGAGGGACATTTGCTACGTTTGCATCGTCCACGCCTTCTACCATTGATAACGCCGCCGCCCTATATTTTTTAATAGCCGTTAACTTGTCCTTTTTTAAAGGTATTCCTTCAATTGTATCCATAATGTCGCCGGCGTTATCTGCTGATTCTATCGCTGCTTTAATATTTTGGTCTACCATTTATTATATAGTATCTTTAGATTATTTATATTAAATAAATTCCAAGCGAAAAGCTGCTTCTTTGCCTTTGCCAATAATTAAATCGGCAATTTTCACCGGACGTCCATTCATATAACTGTCTAAATCATAAACTTCATTTGTTTCTTTATTTAACGCATATTTCACACCATCAACTTCAATCTGTTTTGCCTTCCATTCGACTTCCTTTTGGTTTTTATCCGCAATAGCATCTGATTGTTCGTCTTCAAATGCTGGCATATAAGCAAATTTCGAACTCCCACTGGATCCAAACGTAAAGCATTTTAATTTTTCGGCAGCATTAGATTTAATATGAAGCGCACAATCAATGGACGACTCCTTCACGGCTGTCATAATATTTGTGGTGATCTCTTCTTTGGCTGTCGCAATTTCGTATAAAGTTTCATCGGTGGAAACCGGCGTCGTATCATCTTTGCGGCTCTTATCGCGAAGGCGCAGTTCAATCGTCGTCTCTCTGGCTAATTGCTCCGGCGAAAAGGTCATCAGATATAAAAACACCGTAACAGTGCGCAAGGCTTCCGGTAATGCCTGATGACTACAAATACGACGCGCCCGACCAATAACCTGCTCAATACGCACCGGATGCCAATACGGCTCGGTAATATGAACATAACGCACATTTTTCAATGAAATCCCTTCCGCACCCGACGACGTAATCATCAATACTTTAATAATGTCACCCATCGTATTATCTTTCGCAATGGTCTTTAATTTACGGGTAATTGTTTCCGGTACATATTTCCAGGCATTATTTAAAACATTGCGAATAATTTCCTTTTCTTCCGTAGTTTCCGTGCCGGTGTATAAAGCAAACATAGGTTTTCCTTCATCCCCGGGCTCAATATGTAATTCCCAATTGGCTCCCGCTTTTTTAATTTTAAATTGCGCAAAACCATTCGTTTCTAAGACAAGTTTTAAAATGCCGATGCCTTCTAACGCGCGGAACTGCGTGTAAATTAAATGAATGCCCAGGTGATCTTCGTCTTGAATATTCTCCAAGATATTTAAAAACTTTGGGCTATAGACTTGCAGCCCTTCTGGCGATAAATATTTGGCGCTGTCTTTCTTTAAGAGGCTCAGAGCATGTTTAATGCGTTCGCGGTAAGTGATATGCTTGCCATCTGCGGTAACACCTTCCGCGCCTTCTTCATCTCCTGCGGCGCCTTCGCCTTCCGCAAACGACTCATCTCGATTTTTCTTCTCTTCCGCCGACACATCATCGATAGCATCTTCATCAATCCCTTCGGCGCCGATCGCCTCCGACAAATTTACTTCTTCGCCAACTTTGTTTTTCTTGTCCGGCATTGGACGGGCAATGGCGGGACTGGGGAAGACGAAATTACAAAACGCGCGGGAAAAAATACGATAAGTCGAGGTCGTGTTTTCGTATAAGCCATCCACGCCGGGTTTTTTAACCTTCTTTTTCATGGCATTTTTGCGTTCTTGGGTGCGTTCTTGGATGCGGGCTTCTTCGTAAATTTCCAGCTGGAAATCGCTCATGGGTATTTTAATAACTTTAAAATCATTCGGGTTGGATTTTACATACTTGGGCATTAAACTTTCTTGAGCGCTGCGGAAATAAGAAGTCAAGCCCAAGATGCGCCGCTTGAACATCACGTCATTTTTCATATCGCCATTCTCTTCGATAAAATAAGATTTAAAGGCGTCCAAGGTATCCGGCAAAGCTTTATATTCATGCACCGATACGCCACTAGCTTGGATTTTTATGTTATTTTTTTTCAAGATTTGTGTTATTAATTCGATAAATTTGGCGTCGGTTAATTCACCGCGATCACCGATTTCCAGTCTCACGCCGGCATAAGTATTGTCTTTAGCCGCTGTTTTATTCACAAAGCCGAAAGGATTACGGGTAATGACGAGTGTGGTATTAGAGGCTTTATAATCTATTAAATCAATGACATTGCCACCAAGCACCGTGCTTTTAAAGAGAGACTGAAAATAGCTAGTCGTCACTTGCCGTTGTTCCAGAATATCTAATTTAAACGACCAGCTCGTGATATAGCCGCGCAAAATATTGTAGAGAATACTAATCTCATTCGGAAAATTAATAATGGGCGTTCCCGATAACAAAACAATTTTCGCATTTGTTGCTTTCATCAAGAGCGAATAAAGCGAAGTGGCAATACTGCCTGTTTTTCGTCCAATTTTATTCACAATTCGGCTGACTAAATTATGCGCTTCGTCCACAATAACCACGGCGTTGTCAAAGGGATTAATGGTATTATTTTTAGTTAATTCAAGGATCTTAGATGCGCGCAGCCCATTATAGTTGATAAATTTATATTTATGCATAATCATTTGGTCGATTTGTTGATCCAGTTTTATTTTATCAGATGGCGACAAGGCATCATAGTTGGAGGGTTTTGCCATATTAACGACCCACGCGCCGCCGGCTTTGTTGATATATTCCACTGATAAAGAGAGTACTTTTGATAAGTTTTCTACTAATTCGGCATCATCTTGGCTAGTCGTCTTTATAAATTCCCAGAATTGATTTTTGCGATATAAATCGTCGCCACATTTTTTTAATTCTTCGCGATAATTCACTTGGAGCGAAGCGGGCGTCATCACGATAATCGGTTTGGCGCTTTTTAAGCCTTCCGCAATAGCAATTGATGAACAAGTTTTACCTGAGCCTAAACCATGATATAACAATAGACCACGATAAGGACTATATAAATTTAAGTAATCGCGCACAATCTGCTGATGGGTCATGAGAGAAAATTCATTCACGTCGTTGTCGCCGGGGCAAGTGGCAGGCGCTGCCGCTTCATCGGCTAATTGTTTTTTATATTTTCCGAACAAAGATGTCATAAAATTAACAAAAATTTCGCGGTTGTTTAAATAATAGGACGAGGCGGGAATAATGGGGAGCGCAGCCTTCTTCCGATGGAGCCGCGTTTCAATGTCGGTATCACCGATGGTCAGCATACTCATTGGACCTTCTTTCACACCGACAACAGGTTTTTTCGTGCGGCGAACCGTGACCTTGAGTGGTTTAACGGTGGCTTCTGCAAGCGTAGCGGGTACTACAAGCGTAGCGGGTTCTGCAAGCGTAGCGGGTTCTGCAAGCGTAGCGGGTACTGAATTCATAATTTCTTCTATAATAGGTTCAGTAGCACCCTTAATTGCAGCGTCGATCTGTGCCTGTTTTTTTGTACTTATTTTAGGTTTCAGTGTTCTTTTTTTAGGCACCTCAGGTGGAGCAGCAGCTATGGCGGGCACTTGCATAGCGGGCACTTGCATAGCGGGCACTTGCATAGCGATTGGAGAATTATCGGAATTTATAATTATCGGATTTTTAAAGCTTTTTAAAAAATCATTTCTATCAAACTGTCCCTGTTGAGATTCATCTATAAAGGTAACAGCTTTCAATGCGGCAGGTGCTTTGTTAATAGGTGCTTTGTCAATAGGTGCTTTGCCTTGTACCTGTTCCTGCTGTGCTTGTGCCTGTGCCTTATCGCCGTTTATTTTTATTTCCAATGTTTTTTGTAGTGCTGGCGGATTATTTATTTTTAATTTAGCTAAAAGAGCAGCAGCCATATCTATATATTATAAACTCTAAAAAGTTTGTGATATATAAAGTATTAATGTTATATGTTATATGCTATATATTATCAATGTTTTTAATGGATAATTCACTAGCGATTTGTTCCGCCTTTTTCTTAATTTTATGTATACCACTACCCATAAAAACAAATACGTGCGAATTCTTTACAAATTCTTCCTGAATTTTTTGAAAAGATCCATAAAAACTAAATGGCACACTGTTTTGTATTTGGATTTGATGTATTGGTTTCCCCAAACATAAATAAACTCCCATTTCATAGCCTTTTTCGGCATCGTGGCTAATCTCTAAGTAATCCGGCGTGGTTTTAAATTCCTTTTGGATTTTCACTTGCAGTATATTCTTATAATTATCATCTGTATTAATAATTTTGCACCAATCAACGTGTGTTTCGAAAACACTTTCCACGAATATTTGTGCCATTTGAAACCCTGGACCTGTTACAAATACATTTTTAAACCAGCCTTCTTCATCCGTCACGGTAATTTTATTAAAATCCAAAAATAAAGCACCAATAAAGGCTTCAAATAAACAACCTAATTTTTTCAGGTTCGTCCGAATTTTCTTCTCCTCCGCGTATTTAGAAATAATAAGCCATTTATTAATACGCATATCATAAGCCAATTTCCCAATATGTTCATTCTTCACCAAGGCAATTTTCTTTTCCGTCATGAAACCCTCATCGGCTTTAGGAAAACGGCGGTAAAGATAATATTTCGTAATCAATTCTAGTACACCGTCGCCAATAAACTCTAGGCGTTCGTTTGATTTTGTTTTTAAGACCAGACAATCAGGAGGACAAGGCATAATTGTGATATTATTCGTGGTGTTTTCGATTATAGGTCGTTTAGTATAAGAACTATGTACAAATGCGCGTTTATATAATTCCAAGTTATGCACCGGAGCAGTTATGCCATAACGCGTAAGAATAGATTGAACGTCGTTCAATGTAATCTCGGTGTTCTCATTATTAAATGGGTTAAAAATCAGTTTATCCCCGCATTTAGTAACATCGCCATCTTGTAAAATCGTTTTCATTTCTTCGTATTCGGCGGACATTTCTTTATATTTAGATATATGGTTTTATTTTTAAGTCGTATTTAAATAATCATTTATAAAGTTTAATCATTTATAAAATTAAATCATCGATAAAAAATAAAATATATATTTGTATAGTATATAAAATGGTTTATCCAAGTGCTGGTCGTGCCAAGAATTTGTCGTCAATGGTTAATCAAACTAATACCAGCGGTGGTGTGAAGAAGCAGGGACTTCCCTCAACGGTTGGTGTACCTGCTTCTGTTATCGGTGTTTACCGAAATAAAGTGGGTTGCCCTTGCCCCTTTATTATCAGCATGACCAAGTCGTGCTCGTATATTGGCAAACCTGCTGGGTTGGGCGGTCGTTGTTAAACTATATAATAAAGTATATAAGCATAAACATATAAGAATTAATAAACATTATTTGATAATAATGATTATTAAATTAGATTGCCGAGAGATTAAACTACACGAATTATGTTTAGCCGCAATTGCTGCAGATACAGTAGTAGATAATAATTCGCAAATTAAATTGATTAGTGAGAATTTACCCTTGGGTGATATTATTATTTGTGACGATGAAGGTAAGGAAAAGGTCATTATAGAACGGAAAAGTTTATCGGACTTGGCGGCGAGTATTCGTGACGGTCGTTATAGTGAACAAGGCTTTCGTTTAAATCAATGTGACCTACATAATCATCAGATCTATTACGTGATTGAAGGTGACCTCCGCTATTATAAACCATATAAAGGTCTGCCGGATAAAAAAGCTCTCTTATCAGCAATGGTAAGTATTAGTTATTTCAAAGGCTTCTCTCATTACCGCACGATAAATTTAGAAGAAACCGCTGAGTGGGTTATCCATTTTGCTAAAAAATTAATAAAAGAAGGACCTAAAGTCCAGCCATTTTATCTAGGCACCGCTACAAATGAAGGGTTATCAGCACCAGCCCAAGCAGCATCCGAATATACCAAAGTGGTCGCAAGTCGTGTTAAGAAAGACAATATAACCCATGAAAATATTGGAGAGATTATGTTGTCCCAAATACCAAGTGTTAGCAGTGCATCAGCCATTGCAATTATGGAAAAATTTAGCACAATGGCAAATCTGTTTGCCGCTCTTCAAAAAGATCCCACGAGTTTAAACGATATTACGCTTTGTAATAAAAACGGACAAGCCAAAAAATTGACAAAGCCCTGTATTAATAATATTTACGATTTTTTAATTAAACCTCAGGTTATTAACGTGAATATATAAAAAAAAATGTAGAAACTATAATATATATGATGAACTCTGATGATATATATAAATTTATTGGATACGCCGTAGCAGTTCTTTTTTTCATGTATGTATTTGCTAAGAGTTTACGTTTTCAAACCAGATTATTTGAACCACGTGGTATAATTGAAGGTATGACTGTAGCAGAACAAAAGGAACAAGAATATGATCAGGACAAGTTAAATGACGATTTAACCAAATACAAGGACATGATACAAGACCAAAAAGATATTTTAAAACTTTACAAACCTGAATATAGGGACACTTATAAACAAATCGTGGAATGTATGCATAATTTAACTGAATATCGCTTATTGCGCGCCACGATTTCGGCTGAAACATTAATTCGTGAAAATAATGAATCGGCTGAAGCAATTGAAAAGATGGCACAGCTGCACAAACAAAAGGAATTTTTGGATACCTTAGATTATGTTTATAACAATATTACCGAGCTAGCGTCGAATAATTAGAAGACCCTTTACTAACTTCATTGCCCTTATAATATCCATCTGTTATCAGTTTTTCCGTATATTTAATCCCACCCCAATTGCTATCCATTGGGTTGGGACTTACTTTATTATTATCATTAAACATTTTATCCAAAGGTGTCTCGGTGTTTGGTAATTCTTCATGTGCGTCAAATCCAGTGTAGTTTGAATCAGCGCAATTTGGGTTTGATTCGTTCACAAATACGTTGGTTTCCTCAATAAGTGTTGTATCTATATTATGCGCATCAGCTAATAATCCCTGTATCGGTATAGAAGTACTAGGCGGCGGCATCATCATATTCGGATTAGCCAATTTGTTGGTTACGTAAAAATCCGGCAAACCGCCCTGCAAATTTGTCGGACTTGGTCGAGCTTTATAAACCGCATCTCCCTGTGCATTAAATGCATGCTGTAAAAATAAAATGGGACACAAAATGCCTTGACTGCGTTGCCATTCCGTGAATTCTACATATTCTTCCAAGTTTTCAAATCGTATGGGGTTTACGCCTGCAACATTGGCGCGTTTAGAATTATAAAGAAATAAGGCACTGCCTTTTTGAATAAGGACATCTGGACAATTCTCGGATATTTTATGCTCGCTCTCATAACTGTCTGTTGTAAAAGTTTCGACTTTATTAGATTGTGATATAAAATATAAGCCCAACAGAAATATTAGTCCAATAACAATCAATTTATACATATATATAAAATTAAATATTTTAATCTCTAAATAATGTATAATGCAAAATACAGGAGGTACAAGCAATAAGCTGGAAATTGCGCATATTACCGTTGATGGAAAAGAAATAGATGAAGAAACCAAGATCAACCCCAAAGAAGTGACGACCCAAAAATCCAGCGATGTACTACGAATGTTTAATGCAAATAAGCCGATGTTTATTAAATTTTATGCCAACTGGTGCGGTCATTGCCATACAATTGACAAACCTTGGAAAGAATTAGTGGCGGAGGTTAAATCCAAACATGCTGATAAAAATGTTGCGATTGTTTCAGTCGAATCGAAAATAATGAATGCGGATATAAATAAAATCGTAGCAGGCGCCAAAGGCTTGGGGAAGGTTGATGGTTTTCCGACGATTGGGTTAATTCACAATAAAAAATGGACATCATACGATGGCGACCGATCTAAAAAAGCAATGTTTAAGTATATGGAAGATGAGGTGATTAATAAGAAAATGGCAGGAGGAGCAGGTGCAAGTGCAGTCGGAGCATGTGCAGGCGGAGCAGGTGCAAGAGGAGCAGGTGCAAGAGGAGCAGGTGCAAGCGGATCAGGTGCGGGTTCCGGTCCAGGCGGAGCAGGTACAACAAAGAAACATAAACGCAAAACCGTCCGGCGGCACCGCAAAACCAGTATCCGTAAGAGCCGAAAGCACAAACAAAGTGGCAAAATCAAACGCAGTAGCAAAAGCAAACGCAGTAGCAAACGCAATTAATTAAATATATATATAATAAAATTGATTAGATTTAAAATTTAGATGATGAATTATATATATATCGAAAATGAAGAAAATACAAGAATCATTTCGTCTCTTATCGTTTGATACATGCGATAGTTTAAATATGGAAGAGGTCGTAGAACCCGGTGAGCGACGATCGAAATTATTTAATATTCAAATGTTTGGTGTAAATGAATTGGGTAAAACCGCCAGCATTACCGTTAAAGGTTATTCGCCCTTCTTCTTTGCCAAGGTTGCCGATGACTGGGATGAAGCGACTAAAACCCGGTTTATGGTAAAAATTGCGATGTCATTGGAGGAGGGTGATATTATTTCCGCTAAATTAATCAAGCGCAAGAAATTATACGGGTTTGATGGAGGCAAAGAATACAATTTTGTCAAGCTCAGTTTTAAGAATGAACAGGCGATGAAAAAAGCCAAAGGGTTGTGGTATGTTTATGATAATACGCCCGGCGACCAAGGAAGCGGAAACGTCATGAAGGAGCGCCGTCTTAATCCATCCGGTTACGTATTTGAAGGCACAAAGGCTATATTATACGAAGCCCAAATTCCGCCCCTTTTGCGGTTGTTTCATATCAAAGAAATCAGTCCCTCGGGTTGGATTTCGTTACCCCGCACTAAAACAACCGTTGTCGTTAATAAGAAAACGTCGTGTGATTACGAGTTTGAAATTAAATACACGGATATCATTCCACTGCCGAATAAGGAAACCATCGTGCCTTATAAAATCTGTAGCTTTGATATTGAAGCCAGTAGTAGTCACGGTGATTTCCCACTGCCAAAAAAAGATTATAAAAAATTGGCGATCAATATTATCGACGTGTGTCACGAACAAAATAAATATAGCGACGATTTCATCAAATCTATTATTTTGACAGCGTTTGGGCATGCGGCAGTTCCCAATGTTGATTTGGTTTATCCCAAAATAAAGGTGTCGCGTGAAAAGGCTGAAGCATATTTTGAAACCTGGTTAAAAATCAAACCCAGCAAATATAAAGCCGAGGTTGAAGAACTCGGTCTAACTCATTTAAAATATGAAATGGTGGCATCGTCCGCAAATGATGAGGAGGACGCCGAAGGCGCCGAAGCATGTGACGCAGACGCAGGAACAGAAGCGGCAGAGGCATCTACTCCGTTTAATTGGGCAACATTCAAAGCCAAACCAAAAGCGTATAAAAAACAAGGCTCCATTACCGAGGTCTTAACCGACTCTGAAACCACACGGGAAACCAAAGTAATGGAACTTACGCGAACATTGTCAACTACTTTTCCTGAATTGCACGGTGATAATGTGACCTTTATTGGCTCTACTTTTGTGCGTTATGGCGAAGAAAAACCTTACCTAAATCACTGCATCGCTAAAAATACGTGTGACCCTGTGCATAATGCCGTAATTGAAAGTTATGCCACTGAGAAAGAAGTCTTATTAGCCTGGACCGCACTTATTCAAAAAGAAGATCCGGATATTATAATCGGTTACAACATCTTTGGGTTTGATTACCAGTTTATGTTCTTGCGGGCTAAAGAGCTCGGTTGCGAACACGCTTTCTTAGCACTCTCCCGGAACAAAAATGAAATCTGTTTAAAACGGGATTGGCGTACTGGCAAAGAAACCTTGGAAGAAAATACCCTCGTTATTGCTAGCGGACAGCATGATTTGAAATTTGTCAAAATGACCGGGCGACTACAGATTGATATGTATAATTATTTCCGCCGAGATTATCAATTGACCCAATATAAATTGGATTATGTGTCGGGTTATTTCATTGGCGACGATGTAAAAAAATTAGAATACATTGCTGCCGGTCAAGATAATGACATCTCGACTGGATATTTTACAAAAATTTACAGTAAAAATTTAACCGGTCTCGAAAACAATAGTTTTATTAATTTTGAAGAAGAAGCGCATTCGGTCGACCAATATAAAAATGGGAAAAAGTTTGAAGTCTTTGAAGTAGATTATCTGGCAGGTACCTTTGTCATTCACAGTAAAGAAGATCCGGATTTAATTACGAAAAAGGTGCGCTGGGGGTTAGCCAAAGATGATGTGACCCCGCAAGATATTTTCCGGATGACCAATGAAGGTCCAGTCGAGCGAGCCGTTATTGCCAAGTATTGTATTCAGGATTGTAACCTCGTGCATCACTTAATGCGCAAGATTGACGTGCTCACCGGTTATAGTGAAATGGCGACCTTGTGTAGTGTGCCGATGGACTTCCTGGTGATGCGCGGGCAAAGCATAAAACTCACCAGCTACATTGCGAAAAAATGCCGGGAAAAAAATACTCTCATGCCCGTCATTGAAAAATCATTAGACGATGACGGGTATGAAGGCGCCACGGTGTTAGATCCAAAATGTAATTTATACTTGGAAACACCCGTCGCCTGTTTAGATTACAGTTCGCTTTACCCGTCAAGTATGATCAGTGAAAACATTTCGCACGATAGCAAAGTGTCGACGCGCGAATATAATTTGCAAAACAAGGTCATTGCGGAAACGGGCGAAAAAGACCCCATAACGGGTGTTTATATTTATGATAATCTGCCCGGCTATGAGTATGTAGATATCACTTATAATACTTATAAATGGCAGCGCAAGAATGGCAATCCCAAGGCGGGGATGGAAAAAGTGAAGATTGGCTATAAAGTCTGTCGTTATGCGCAATTTCCGAATGACCCATCCACCGGCAAACCTGGTTATGCTGTGATGCCCGCCATATTAAAAGAATTATTGGCTGCACGCAAGGCGACCCGAGCCTTAATTAAAACCCATAAAGACGAATTTATGAAAAATATATTAGATAAGCGGCAGTTAAGTATTAAGGTGACAGCAAATTCGCTTTATGGTCAAACCGGTGCCAAAACGAGTTCGTTTTATGAAAAGGATTGCGCCGCTTCCACCACAGCTATTGGTCGTAAATTATTGACTTATGGCAAGCGGGTCATTGAGGAAGCGTATGCGAACGTTATTGTACCGACGACGAAGTTTGGTGAGGTCCGCACGAATGCGGAATATGTATATGGGGACACTGACTCGGTCTTCTTCAAATTCAATTTGACGGACCCCGCAACCAACGAACCCATTATTGGTAAGAAAGCCTTGGAAATCACGATTGAATTGGCAAAACAGGCTGGCGAACTAGCTTCGAAGTTTCTTAAAAATCCGCATGATTTAGAATACGAGAAAACCTTCTTGCCGTTTTGTCTGTTATCTAAGAAACGCTATGTGGGTATGTTATATGAAGATAATCCGGATAAAGGCAAACGCAAATCCATGGGCATTGTTTTGAAACGCCGCGATAATGCGCCGATTGTCAAGGATGTCTATGGGGGTATTATTGACATTCTCATGAAGGACAATAATATAGAAAAAGCGGTCGAGTTTTTGAAGTCCGCTTTACAGAATATGGTAGATGAAAAATACGGGATGGACAAATTGGTCATTACGAAATCGTTGCGGTCGGGTTATAAAAATCCGGCACAAATTGCGCACAAAGTTTTGGCGGATAGAATTGGGCGACGCGATCCGGGGAATAAACCGAGCGTCGGTGATCGCATTCCGTTTGTCTATATTGAAAATCCGGATAAAAAAGCCTTACAAGGCGAGCGAATAGAAACACCTGAGTACATTATTGCCAATAATGTGAAAATCAACTATTCGTTTTATATTACCAATCAAATCATGAAACCAGTCCAGCAACTCTTTGCACTAGTGCTAGAAAATATGAAAGATTTTAAAAAGAAAAAAGGACACACTTTGCGCACATGGAAAAATGCTTTGACGGCTTTAAAACAAGAATATCCCGACGAGGAAAAATATAAAGATAAAGAAGATGCCTTGCGCAATAAAGAAGTCAAGGCGCTATTATTTGATCCGTATTTACGTCATACGAATAATATGAAAAACGGCGATAGTAATATGCACAATTACTTCAAAGTGAAATAAAAAATATATAATTTAGAAATTTAATGTACGTTTTGCGGAGGCTTCCTCCTCTAGTAAGTGTTGTCTGCTTCTGGCTGATTTTATACGCACATGCGGTGGCATATCTACATCGCCCGGCGATAACACAGGCGATGCTGATTTTTTATTTTTAGGTGTACACTGCGATGTTTCTTGTGCTATTATAGTGTCAACAAACTCATTGATTTTTTCTTTAACCTCTTCATCATTATGTAATTCCTTATCGTTAATATTCATCTCCTTTTGTAGTAGTTTAAGGTTTGCGCTACTAATATTTGGATATTGAGATGGTTTTTCAAGGGCTTTAGCACTCGCATCAGCTCTCCTTGTTGAATACAATCTCGCATAGCGAACGCCTTCTGCAGCTAATTCGGGTGTCTCATCTTCACCAAGAAGACATTTCTCCGTGAATTGTTTTACAAGTTTTCCTTTTGCTTTGGCTTTTATGGTTTCAATCAATTCCTCTAAAATATTTCTACGTACAGGTATTGGTGCTGCGGTATGGTGTCCAATTGTGAATTCATTAACCATTTTCGGATTAAAAGTGTTCTCTACAGCCTGTATGGTTTCCTTTCCAGCCCTACGCAAGGTATTAATCGTTCCATCCCTAATCGATGATAAAACTTTTTTCACAATTAGTCGCCCTACCGGTAATGTTGATGGTAATATTGTTGTCGTCGGAAGTCCGCCACTTTGTCTATGTCGTGTTTTTCTTAAAGTCCGCCTTTTGACATTTCTTTTTGTTTTTTATATTTCATACGTAAACGTTTGGTGCGTTTATTATTTGATTTCTTCATATATATATATAAATACAATTTTAGTATTAAAGCATATTAAAGTAATAGTAAATGACGACAACATCCCATACACATTCTCTCTTTGAGAATTATTCAAACAAGGGTTTATCTGGACTGGCTAATATAGGAAACACCTGTTATCTTAATTCTTGCATGCAAGTTTTATCGCATACTTACGAATTAAACAACCTTCTGGAAAAAGGCGAATATAAGAAGAAACTAAATAAAATAGCGGATTCCGTGCTTTTATTAGAATGGGATAAATTACGCAGTCTGCTTTGGAGCACTAATTGCACGGTTGCGCCCTATGGATTTTTAAAAACCGTAAAAAAAATTGCTGGCATTAAAGAGCGCGATATTTTTACCGGTCATTCGCAAAACGATGTGCAAGAATTTCTACTTTTTATTATTGATTGTTTTCATAGCGCTTTATCACGAGAAGTGGAAATGCAAATTAATGGTCAAGCCCAAAATAATACCGATATATTAGCTACAAAATGTTATACCATGATGCAAAACATGTATAAAAAAGAATATTCCGAAATGTTAAGTATTTTTTATGGCATCCATGTTTCATCGGTAGTTTCAAAGGCGAGAGAAAGTAAAGAACCCCTAAGCATTTGTCCTGAACCTTTTTCGGTTATTAGTTTGTCTATCCCCGATAAGAACAATGCAGCCGTCGAGACGAGCATATTTGACTGTTTTGATTTATATTGCAAACCCGAACAAATCGTCTGGATCAATGAAAATACGAAACAAAAAGAAACCGCGGAGCGATCAATTAGTTTTTGGAGTTTGCCCGAGATCATGATAATTGATTTAAAACGTTGGAACGGGCATAAAAGTAAACAGAACCAATTGGTAACAGTCCCTTTATCAAATGTGAATTTTTCCACCTATATTTCGGGCTACCATCCCGAAAGTTATGTATATGATTTATACGGTGTTTGTAATCACAGTGGCGGCGTTTTAGGTGGGCACTATACATCTTATATTAAAAATGCAAATGGGAAATGGTACGAGTTTAACGATACATTTGTAAATGAAATGAAGGAAGAACAAGTAATCTCTCCACGTTCATATTGTCTCTTCTATCGCAAAAAAAAATAACACATTTAATATATACGAATGGCTATGGATATGAACAAAGGGTCCAATAAAACAGAATTAGATAAATTGGGCGATAAATTTAAAAATAAATATATTGGTGTTGAACCTATGCTTTTAATTGGAGTGATTGCTGTGATTATTATTTATTATTATATCTTTTCATCTTTAGGCAATAACGAAGATGGTAGTTCTTCATCCGTGAAGGTATTTTTTGAAACAATTTTATGGTTTCTATTTATCATATTAATATTATTAAACGGAATAACTTATATTTTTGGCGTTGACTTGATTAAAACCATTAAAAATTTATTTGGGTATAATACAAATAATAATGCGTTAAGTGACGATATAAGCGAGGATGACAAGACGGGTATTAAAATAATGTTAAAAGAACAAGTATTTCATGTGCCCGAAAATAAATATAATTATGAAGATGCGACTGCAATATGTAAGGCTTATGGATCGCGTTTAGCAACCTATGATGAAGTCGACCAAGCTTTTAATAAAGGCGCCGATTGGTGTAGTTATGGTTGGTCCGATGGGCAAATGGCATTGTACCCGACCCAAAAGGAAAAATGGGAAAAACTGCAAAAAATGAAAGGACATGAAAAAGACTGCGGACGCACTGGAATTAACGGTGGATACATGGATGACGCAACACTTAAATTCGGGGTCAACTGTTATGGTGCAAAGCCCGGAATAACGCCACAGGATGCGCAAAAAATGCGCGAAACCCCCATATTTCAGAAAAATAAAAAAGAAGTTGCATTTGATAATAAAGTTAATTTATGGCGAAATAAATTATCGCAGATTGAATTGGCTCCATTTAACCACAATAACTGGAGCATGTTATGAGGTTATTTAAATTAAACAAAAATTAAAAATTAATTTCATTTTCATATATTTCATTTTCATATATTTTATTCGCTTATAATATATGAAAATTCATCTCCAAGAATTTATTCAAATTGGTATTCTAGGTTTGCTTTTGCTCTACTCGTATTATTATTATGGCACTAAAGGTAATATAAATATGGAAAAATTATGGGGCAACATTAAAGATCCATTGAAAACATTTAATATTATATCTATTTTTATAACAGCATTCGGGTTTATGCTGATGCTCTCGTATTTACATAAAACAAATTCACTTTCCCCCATCAAAATTCAACAATTATTAACTGCAATATTAATTATTATTACGGTATCTCTTTTTTGGATGCCTCTTTCAATTGAATATATAAAAGGCAATAAACAATCTAATTTTTTGAAGTATCTGATCTTG
>Ga0114974_10000601_pt1 | contig 29486 bp, 29 predicted proteins | sample S_130206_EF_Meta_FD_87318 | JGI IMG/M metagenome (GOLD analysis project Ga0114974, IMG submission 87318) | Freshwater microbial communities from Lake Simoncouche, Canada to study carbon cycling - S_130206_EF_MetaG | ecosystem: Environmental > Aquatic > Freshwater > Lake | place: Lake... | reverse complement strand
ACTTTTGGAAATTTTATATAGTATATATTGAATATCATTATAAAGTTTTTATTAAATTAATACAATCATTATTTTTTCCTTTCTTCTCCTTCAAAAATAACCCGGCTGTATATTTTTCATACAACTCAAATAAAAACTTTATTCGTTTGGTCTCACTTGTGAAGGCTTGTTTTCTGCAAGTTGCATCTAAGTTTATTATACTTAATTTTCGTTACAACTTATTGCCATTTCTTATTTATTTAGTTATAGCGCTTTATACCAATAGTAAAAAGCTTCTGGGTTGTTCTTTTTTAACTTGCTTATTTTGTTGTATCGTTGGTCTTCAATTAGCCAGTCTTTTGTTTCTAATGGGTTTTTAAACTTTTCGATTTTTATTTCTTTTTCAAATTGTATCAGTTTGGTTAGGTAAGCGACTTTAGCTGCTGCTGTTATAGCCTCATCTATAGTGAACTTATCGATTGTAAAGTTGGTGAAGTTTTTTACACCAAGTTGTAATTGTTTGAAGTCTTCGGATTTTATATCTCTTTCGGCTAAAGTATAGCAAGTATGCCAAGTATCCTCTAATACTTCTTTTGCTGTAATGTCTAATTTTCTGAAACTAATTTCTTCTTGAACTACTTTGTTGTAACTGTTTTTAACTACCTTTAAATCAGTTATGTTGTCGAATAGAAACGCAATATCGTATAATTGTTTTATGATTTCTACTGGACGGTTTTTACTGAATAGTATTCCTGTGGTCTTGGGCGCGAATGCTGTTAGCTTGTCGCCAAGAATGGCGTCAAATGTTGGCATTGTGATTGTAACCTCATCACCAGATGTGATTAACCATGGGTGTTTTATTGGAACTTCTTGCGTTTCTGGATAAGGATTGGGTGTATAGAGTAGGTCTAACAAAATTGGTTCAATATTACCATCTATTACACTTTTATAAAAGGCTTTGAAATGGCCGATTGGTGCATCGGGTGTATGTTTACGGTTGTTGTCGTCTTCCCAACTCAAAAATATTTTATCGTCCACTATTTTTTGAAGAATTCCAGTTATTTCTTTTTCAGAATGTTCTGTTATTATATCAATGTCAATTGAAAATCGTTTTGGTTTTTCGGTTGCTAATACTAAAGCTGTACCGCCTTTGAATGTAAAATTTAAGCCGTTTATTTGTAATTGCTCCAATAATGTTAGCGCCCAAATTACTTTTTCAATTAATTTGGCATCGACCTGTTTTCCTAACTTGTTTTTTAAGTTGAAAATCCAATCTATTGTATAGGTTTCTTTGTTTATCATATTTATATGTTATTGTCAAAAAAGCAGTTATTTTGCCAAACTTATATTCATAATTCTTTCTAATTCTTTTTCACGATTTCTCCTTGCGGCATATCGTTTCATTTTCGCTTCGTTGATATCGTATTTGTCGAAAGCAGATTTAAAAATAAAATCGAGTTCCCCTTGTTGTGCTGAGAAAAGTTCTTTATCGATAATGATGTCTACCAATAATTTTTCTAGAGTAGGAACCTCTATTTTATTGTTTTTTACTGTAGGCGATTCGGATACTAAATTTTTAATTATTGTGACCTCTTCTGTGTTTGAGCTAATGTATCTTTCTAGAATTTCTTCCTTGGGATTGAAGTACACATTTTTCATTCTTTCGCTTATAGCATTAAAAACCTGTTCTCCAGCTTCTTTATCTACTTCAATGATGGTGAAATTTTTGAAAGGTTGGTGTCGCATTAAATCACTAAGCCATTTAGTATTCCAGACACATATTTCTATGAATGGAAATTCTTTATGGATTTTATTGTAATTTTTTTTTAGATTTTGGTTTATTTCAGGATTGAAGATTTGCTTATCTGTTATTGAATATATTCCTCTAGCTGGATTGTTTACTTTACCTGCTTTTTTTAGTTTAGATAGGTACACTGTTATTGTTCCCTCCGAAAGTTCTGGAAAGTCTCCATTAATTAATTTACCCAATTCTTCTCTTGAAAGATGGGTGTTAGTTTTGAAGTAACCTTCAATTGTATTTTCAATAGTTTTTGCCACTTTGTTCTTATTTATGGCGAATGTACCACTTTTTATTTTGAAATTAAGTTTTGGCAGTAAAATAGTTTTATTGCCGAAAGTTAATTTTTTTTTAATCTCCTAAATTTGCTTAATAGTTGGGTCAAAAAATGGATATTGCGATATGTGATATATATTATTTGCGATTAACTACGGATTGTTTAGTGTTTCGCAAATGAAATATTTAGTTAAACTTTGGTAGTAACTTGCGATTGTAGCCGAAAGTTAATTACTTTTTTGGTGTTGATTTTGATGGTTTTAAGGAAGGTGTATTGCCTGGTGTTCCTTTATTATCACGTTGACGTTGGTCTGGTTTTCCTGTAGATGTTGCTATTCTTTTTGGTCCTGATTTTATTGCTTGGATTGTTTGCATGATTTTTTTATTTGTTATTGATTTTAGCTTGATTGCCAATCGATGGGAATCACGTGGTAGCGGTGCGGCACTAGAAGTTGATGTAACTAAGGTTTACAATGTATGTAAACATCCTTATTTACTTCTTGACAACTTGATATTAAAGATGATATGAACCATAAAATTTGGATTGTTTCACTCCTTCTTGCAAAAGGAACTCCATCTTTCAAATTATTTAGATTTTGTTCAAGTGTGTTTCGAGAAATAAAATCAATTACCAGATGAACTTCACCTTTAAAATGCGGATTATTGATAGATGATTGATATAAACTTATAGCATCATCTATATTATTTCCTTTTCGCAGTCTATTTATATTAGTATTTATGCCATCATTATTGTAAGTTGAATTCCAAGTATCTCTTTTTTCTTGAAGCTGATATGCTTGTGGACTTAAGTTTCCTAAATTTTTTTGTGCTTGTCCAACTATATCTTGAAATGCTGACGCTGAGAATTGAGTTGTATTGTGTTTTGAGTGATAAAAGATAATTTTATTTTCAAATATCGCAATATGATCTGACCATTCCTTTAGCAAATCATCACATATGAAATACTCTGCATCCGCCATGAAATTTTGCTCTACAAAGTTAAAGATAGATAAGTTAGCAAATTCAGTTTGCCCCATCGCAAATATACCTTTTTCACTATCACAAAATTGTAATTCATTATGTGCCACAAAAATCTTCATGAAATGTTCAATATTACCTAAAAGTTTGGAATCTTTAAATAATTTTCTATTTGAATATACTAGGTCGATATTGTCAAAATTTATTATAAAACTACTAGATTGGCTAATATAATCTATGATTGAAATTTCTGTTCCATTTGATTTTTTTAGAATTACATTCTTTAGCTTTGGAGACTTTAACGTAATTGATTTTTCGTTAAATTTTAATTCAATATCATTAATAGTAGGATTATCAACTTTAAAGATATCATAATTAGCATCATAAGTGACTTTGGAAAGGCGCTCAAAATTCTTTAAATATTTGATTATATCTAAATCTCGTTCTAAGACTAAGTCTTCATCAAAAAATCTAATAATAGTGTTTGAAATAACTTCATTTTCAAAGTCAGTGTATAATCCACTAAATGTAAATAGAATCGAAATTGGAACTAAAGTGTCACGGACAATTTCATAATCTTGTGGTTCGGCAAAAACTGATAAAAATGTTTCTTTTTCAGTGTGATGTTTAATCTGATTAATAAGGTTTTCTGCCCAAACACAAAACTCTTCGATAGAATTTTTTTTACCAAATTTATTTATTCTAGAAGAATTTAAAATTAATGAGACTTTTTCATCGGCATTTTTTAGTCTTAAAGAATTGAGCATATAATTGTTTGCTCCTAAAGCAGAAAAATTCTCTTTTAAATCAACAGCTTCCAAACTTTTCTCTCTTAATGCTTTATCTGATACATTAAGATTTTTAAGATTAAATTTTTCAAATTGAGTTTCATCATTTACAAAAAGTGTAGAAAGAATTTTGTAATCGAGTTGATTAAATTGTTTTAAAAACTCTTGTATTTTAGATATGTTTTTTCTACTTATTACAATATAATCCTCTATTTCTACTATTAATAAATATGCTAATTTTGTTTCAATCCAATTTTCAATTGGTTCGTTAATGAAAGTTGGTTGCGTATTATATTTAAAAACACAAATTGAATACTGAATTTCAATATTATTTATTGTTATTGATTTCTTCACTTCTTTGAGTAAAAAGTTACTTGACTTAATTACAGAAGCATCTCTAAAAAGAACATTTATTTTATTTCTAGAGATATTAACATTTTCTGAATTATGAAAAATGTATGCGTTCTCATTAATAATGATGTTTTCAAGTTCTTCTTGTTCCGTCATATTTTCTATGTTTGTTTGATTATTCTCCTAACTTGTATATAATCTCTACATTGTTGCCTCATTACACCCCAATGAGCATGTATTGGCAAATGTTATGTTACTATTTATTTGATTTGTTAAAAGATACTACCATTGTAAATGCTAACGAGCCCCGTTGCTGCTATCTTTTAAATAATATTTTACTAATTTTTTTGACTTTTCTGCTTATTTTAATCCAGCGAAGTATTGTTGTTTATAACTTGTCTCCCAAAAGAATAAGGTCCAAAGCATTTGAATATGATAATTTTATTTAATATTCCAATTTTTAGCAATCCAATTAATTAAATTTTGTCTGTTGTCTTCATTTTTCAAATCAGAATGACGTAATAACCCTTCAACTTTTTGAAAACTCTCTTTTGTTTGTGGAATATCATATTTTTCTAAAAATTTATTACAGAAATATATAACTTCATATTCCTCACTTTTGTCAACTTTAATTCTATCAAGAACTCCAATGTATTTTGGATTATCACCCCCATCAACAGTTGGAGAATAGTCATTATTTTTTAAATCATCAGTTGTAAAATTTGCCATATTGTTTAACTTTGTTTTTGATACCTACTCTAAACAGTTTTCGGCTTCCCTGTGCATTGTTAAATATCTCTCTTAAGCCCATTATGTTGTCAGGTTGACAAAGGATGTGGGTTGGTTTGTGTTTATTTATGGTGTTATTGAAAAATAGTTTAGCTCTTTCATTTTGTTGAATATTAATCTTGTGCAGGATTGTCCGGATTTGGAGTCGTCCCAGTAGGATTTGTGCATGGTGATGTGTTTTAGGGTTAGGAAGCTGAAGAGGTTGTATTTTTGTCTTCGGGCTATTTCATAGTTTAGGTTTATTGGGACTTCTTTTCTACCCATGATGCCGTATTTGGCTTCTCCTGCTTTGTTGTCATTTCGGAAGTTACTTGCGAACGCATCCATAGTGGAAAAAACGTTTATCCATTCTATTTTTTGAGACATTTTATCTGTTCTGTCGGTATAGAAATTGGGATAGTAGTTGTCTATGAATTCATAAGGTGCTCCTACTGTTATGAGTAGGTTGATATTATTTTTTATGTTTTCGGATGGTTCTGTTCCTATTGGAAATAACGCGTCTAAAGCTATGATACTTCCGAAGCTATAGGTGTGAAAATGGATTATTGTATTTTCTTCATTTTCTACGATGTGTTCTATTAAGGCATCGAGATTTCCGTGTATGATTTGTGATTGTTCTCCGTATTGGATGTAATTGTCAATAGTAGTGAATTCGGCAGCTACTTTAGTTAATAATGTGCTAGATTCTGGTATGAATAGTATTAGAAAAGTGGTAATTGGTATAGTAAATTTACTCAAAACGGTAAACCAACTTAGCTTGAGTTCGAAATGATGTGTTTTAAAAAATTCTATCTCATTTATTAACGAAAGCATTGAAGGTAATAAAAATAGAACTGCTAAAGCCATAACCAAAAACAATAGAAACATATAAAACGTTTGCCCTCCCTTGGTATAGGTTGTTTTTTTTCTTAGACTGATAATTAACCTTGGAAATTTTCTAATAACCAATAGCAACAATGCAATATTTTTAAATAGAAGGTTTTTGTTTTGGAATTTTTGAATTAATATTTCGCTGTATTCGAAATCGTAAATGGTATATACTATTGTGTCTTTATCAGATTTTGGTTGGTTTTTTTGATGTTGGAATATTCTAACAACAAGACTACTTTGTTCGTCGTTATAATAGATTTTTTCGACTTTGGAATAATAGATTACTCCAGTAGTGCTGTATTCTAATTCTTTGATATATCGTGCTGTATATTTCTCTACAGATTCTTTATTTGTAGATTGTCCTAGACCTGATATGTAGATTCCTACTGCCATTTTATTATTAGTAATTCCTTTGCAATTTTGGGAAAGTTTTTTGTAGTATTTTACGGTGTTTTGGTGTTTTTATTACGGTGTTTTTTTATTACTCGTCTGAATTATCCATTCTTTTGGTTAGGGTTTCTTTTAGGGTGTTTAGGAATTTGGTGCGGTTTGTTTTTCGGATTCTAATTTCTAGGTAGGCTCTGTGGTATTGTCCGAGGTCGATTTTTAATGTTTGTTCAAAAAATTCTACTACGTCTTTTAGGTCGGAAGTTCCAAAATTGAATGAGCCCTCGGCATGGAGCGCATAAAGTAGTTCTATTAATGCTACTTTGGAACCTGTCCACGTTTGTATTGCTTTTGGATTTATTTGGATTTTTTCTTTTATGGGTGTCCTTTCTAACTTGGTTAGTTCGTCTTCTAAGTAGACTTGGATTAAATCATTTGCCATGATTTGGGCTATTGTATTGTCGTGTGAGGTTGTAAAACGATGGTCAGCATCAAAATAATTTGTGCCAATATTTAGTTTGATATCGTGTTTTCCCCGGATAAAGTATTTGCTATCTAGATAAGTACTCTCGGTTCTATGGTATCTGTAGAATTCGAGGTTGTTATCGAAAAATATTTTTAGATTATTGAGTTCGTTGTTGAGGTAGGTGCGAATAATTTTTTCGCCTCCATGCGGTTTTTTGGTTTCAATTTTATAAATAGAGTTGTAGTAAATTAATTTGGATAGAATTTTAGGTTTGCTGTTTTTAAAGAATTCTATTTCATGCTCGGGCAGCTGAAAAGAAGTTTCTATTACTTGAGTTTTAATCTTGTTCAAAGTATTGGAAATGTGCTCGATTGCTTCTTCTGAAAGCTTGATAGGATCGTCTATTTCGAGTGACATGAAATTTAGTTCAGTGTCGAGTTCTGTACTAATGGATTTGAATTGATTATACATATCATTGGTTTTATGCCAATAATATAGAATTCATTTGAATTGCTATTACGGTGTTTTGGTGTTTTTATTACGGTGTTTTTTTGTGGTAAGGCTTAGAGAACCACAGCCCCAAAATCGGATCCTCAGATATTTTATTATGACCACTCGAGTTGATACCCGCGGTAGCAGGGTATATAATACTTTATTACTTTTTCATATAAGTCGCATATAAATGGCTTGTACAAACACCGCAAACTTGTTTTCCAATTTCAGCTATTCTTAAGCGCGCTTGATCTTCAACTTCACAAGTAAAAATATTACCATCATTTTCATCTATATCCATCATTTTACATATAGAGGCTTTTACTAAATTTGTATTACATTTTTTGGGACCTAATAAATCCCCTTTAAATAAATGGTATTCTTCAGTGTCATTTTTCTTTTTTAATGTATATGCTTTCATAATTATTTAAATATTAATGTTATTATTTACAAACCCCGCAAGTTCCACCATTTTTGGCGCAGTATTTACAATACTTACAGTTTTTGCAGGCGTTGCAGTCTTTTGAACCGGTGCATTTTCTGCCAGCGGTGTAGTAGATTGTGACTCCTATTGTTGTTAGGATTAGGAATGCTGTGATTAAGATTGATTTTTTCATATTCTTTATTTTTTTAATTGCATTTGTAAGGGTCCGGGTCTCCAACTGCTTGTTTTTTTTCATTGTTGTAGCATAGATTTAACTCTGATGCTGCTATGATTTGTTTGGTTAGGTTTACTGATAAACCTCTATTGCTATCTGGGGCAGATAATGATTTGTTTTGATTTGCTGGAATGTTATTGAAGGTTAGGTATTCAGTTGTGTAAATGCCATCATTCTTTTTGATGTAATCTATTGCCACAGTGATTTGATCTAAGGTGTAGTCTGTATTGTTAGTTACGATTATATCTAGGTTGGAAATGCCTCCGAAAGTGCTTACAGAATATTGGTTTGTTGTGACTTGAACTAAACTTGTAATGTTGTTTCTTGTTTGTCTTTGAATTGAATCCTCTGCTGGAATGTTTGTATCTTGATTATTAGTGTCATTTCCTGAAATAATTGTACTTCCAATTGCTACGAATGCAATTAAAAAGATTCCTATGAGTATGTATTTCAAGAAACTTCTTTTTCGAGGTTTTTCGAATTCGTTTTTTGGGGAATTATATATGGGAGGAGGAATGTTTAGAAGAATTATTTTTAACTCATCTATTTCTCCCGCTTTTTTCCAGTCGTTCATGTCTTCTGACCAGATAGTAGTATCTTTATTTATTTTTTGTTCTTTAAGTTGTTTTTTATTGAATGGGCCGATGTTTTCTTGTCCATTGTGCAAGTAATATTGTTTCATTGTAAAATTATATTTATAATTTAATTTTACAATTTTAGCGGTTTATTACAATATGATTTTACGGTGTTTTGGACTATTTTTTACGGTTTTTTAATTGAGAGGTATAGCCGTTAGACAAAAAAACGCCGTCAGTAGTGCAGTTTTTGGTTGCTTTTTTCTGAAAAAATTGTTTTAAAAATAAAGTTAATGCTATTTAAAAGTTCTTATTATCTATTAAAAATATCTCTAAACTGATACAATAACCTTTCTATTAAGCGTAAATCTTCGGTAATAATATCGGCAGTTCCGCTCATTTCTTGCTGAAAAGCAATTTGTTTTCTATAAGATGTTTCAAGCCCTTTTGGCAATGAAACGTTAATCAATAAATTCCCGTCTTTGTCTGGTGTTAAAGAAATTGCTTTTATTACTCCCTTTATAATTCCAAATTCACGGTCAGGATAGTTAGCTAATCGAATATTAACATTTTGTCCGATTTGAATTTTTCCAGAATTTTGAGCCGGTGCCTTTACTTTGCCAATATAACCGCTTTCTTTTGAAGGGATTACTACAAAAATAGTAGCTCCCGCTTCAACATTTTGATTTGCTGACCAAAGTTGTAAAAAACTAACTTTACCATCTACAGAAGACTGTAAAACATAATTTAACTCCCAATCTTTAATGGCTTTTTTAAGTTGATAAAAAGCTTGAATCAAATTACGTTCCAAGTTTACATTTTCTTTATTTTCATTTATTTGCGTTGTTTTACTATTTTTTTTAAGTTCGTTTAAGGAAGATTTTAATTGCGATATCGTACTTAACAAACTTTTGTAATTTCTTTCCACTTGCAAATAGGTAAGTTTATGTTTTTCTACTTCTTGAGCAGCAATAATTCCTTTTTTAAATAATACTTCATAACGATCTAAATCGCTTTTTTGTAATACCAATTCACTTTGATTATTATTTTTTTGAGATTCTAATAAATTCAAACGTTCTTTTAATTGAATAGCTTCATAGTTTTGAGCATTTCCTTCTACTTGATAGGGTTTTAAGTTATTATTTAATTCGTCTGCACTACTTTCTTTTTGAAAAACAGCATAGAAACTTTCTATTTCTCCTAATTGAGCCGATTTTAATTTCTCGAACGGAAATTTATTTTTGTCAATATTAATAGTGTCAACAATACTTTTCAATAAAAAAACAGCTTCATAATTTGCTGAATTTTCTATTACTGCAAGAGGCATATTTCTTGATACAATTGTTCTGTCGTTTACTAACATTGCTTCAATTTTCCCGGATACTTTGGCAACTAATTTTTCGGGTGGAATATTAGTTGTAATGATTATTTGTGTAGTAATTACATCAGGATATTTAACTACCCAAGACACAAAAAAAAGCGATAATAAAATTAATAAAATAACAACCGAGCCCCAACGAATCATCCAATTCGGTACTCGTGTAAGTATTTCTTGTACTTCTTCACTTCTTAATTCTATTTCTGTATTTGCTGGCATTACTTTATTTTTTATTCATTAAATACAAAATTTTAATTACCCAATTGGAGTTGGTTTCGCACCAATTCATAATAACTACCTTTTAGTTTTACTAATTCCTTGTGATTCCCTATTTCAACAATCTTTCCTTTTTCAAGAACTACAATTTGGTCAGCATTCATTACCGTACTTAATCTATGTGCTATTACTACAACCGTTTTATTTTTAAAGAAAATATCTAGTTTCTCCATTATTTCTTTTTCGTTGTTAGCATCTAAGGCAGAGGTCGCTTCGTCAAAAAATAGCATTTCAGGATTTTTATAAACCGCTCTAGCAATTAATAAACGTTGTTTTTGACCTGTACTCATTCCAACACCTTCCATTCCAATTTTAGTATTATAACCTAATGGATAATCTTGAATAAAATTCTTAATATTAGCAACATCGGCAGCATAAACCAATCGTTCTTTATCAATTATATCAACACCAATGGCTATATTATTAGCAATGGTGTCACTAAAAATATAACCCTCTTGCATTACTGTTCCAACGTGTGCCCGCCAGGATTTTTGGGCGATTGTTATTAACGGAGTTTTATCAATTACTATTTCTCCTGATTTAGGTTCGTAGAATTTAAGTAGTAACTTCATTAAAGTTGTTTTTCCGCTTCCACTTGTACCCACAATAGCGGTTATTTTATTGGCTGGAATTGTTAAGTTTAGATTTTCTAAAACCATAGAGTCAGATCCAATATATCTAAAAGACAGATTTTTTATCACAATATCAGCATTTTCTGGAATTTCGTGAGTTTGTGTTTCTTCTTGTTGTGTTTCATCTTCTTTTTCGTGGATTTCAGACAATCGTGCTAAAGAAATTTTGGCATCTTGTACTTCTCGAATAAAACTAATCAATTGTAACACTGGACCATTTAAATTCCCTACAATGCTACTTATCGCCATCATCATTCCCAAAGTAATTTGACCATCAATTACTAACTTTGCAGATAAAAAAATGATTATTATATTCTTCAATTCATTAATAAAATTAGACCCTATATTTTGTGTTTGTTCCAAGACCAATCCTTTCATAGAAACCTTAAAGAGTCGTGCTTGAATAAATTCCCAACCCCAACGTTTTTGCTTTTCGGCGTTATGCAATTTTATTTCCTGCATTCCATTAATTAGTTCTATTACTTTACTTTGTTCTTGGCTCACTTCTGCAAAACGTTTATAGTCCAGTTTTTCTCTTCGTTTTAAAAACAATACAACCCAAAAGAAGTATAAAAAACTACCTCCAAAAAACACTGCAAATATTTTTAAATTATAGTAGGCTAAAACGCCGCCCATTATCAACATATTAATCAATGAAAACAGCACATTTAGTGATGATGTTGTAAGTATTCTCTCAATTCTATGGTGGTCATTGATCCGTTGCATAATATCACCGGTCATTCTAACATCAAAGAAAGAAATAGGAAGATTCATTAATTTAATAAAAAAATCTGAAATAAGGGAAATATTAATCCGTGTAGAAAGATGCAATAGTATCCAACTTCTAATAAGTTCTAAAGCTGTCTTGCCAAAAAATAAAAAAATTTGTGCAAATAATATCAGATAGATAAAGTGGATATTTTGATTTTGTATCCCAACATCTACAATACTTTGGGTGAGAAAAGGAAAAATAAGTTGTAGTAAACTCCCTGCTAACAGTCCAATAATTAATTGAATAATAAAAGATTTGTAGGGATAGATGTATTTTAAAAGCAAACCGAAGCCAAATCCTAAATTTTTATCTGTATCAAATTCATTTTGATAAAATTTTGGAGTAGGTTCTAGTAAAAGGGCAATTCCTTCTTCGGTAGTTTCCTTTGCGTTATTACCAATCCAAAATTTAAGAAATTCTTCTTTGGTGTAGTCAATTAATCCGTGACCTGGATCTGAAGTGAAGTATTTTTTATTTTTAATTTTGTACAAAACCACATAATGATTTTTATTCCAATGTAAAATACAAGGTAAAGGAACTTCTTCTAACTTATCCAAAGTTAATTTTACACCGAGTGTTCTAAAACCTATTCTTTCTGCTGCATCACTTAAAGTTAATAAATTACTACCCTCTCGCGTAGTTTCACTAAATTCTCTTAATTTTTGAATATTAATTGTTTTGCCTAAATATTTAGCAATTATTTTTAAGCAAGTTGGACCACAATCTTTGTAATCAGGTTGTATGTAGACTGGGAATATTTTCATTAAAATTCATCTTCAATAATTTCATTTATATAAAATGACAAATTCTTTCTATCGTACATTTGAGGATATTCATACCCGTTTATAAATATTGCCGGTGTAAAATTGAAATCATTGTCTTCACACCATTTATATTGTAAATCAAAAATTGTATCAAATATATTTGTTGTGTTTACTGGAAACAAACTTATCCAATTCTCTATGTTTTTATTTCCGAACCATTCTTTTAGTGCTCTAGTAAAAGTAGTTTCTCCTTCTTGTTTGTATATTTCTATTAAACTTCTAAACAGTTTTTTGCTCGCTTCATTTTCTGTTTTAAGGTTCACTTTTAGTATTATTTGTATTTGCACTTCATTATGATATTTTGCTATAATAGCATCCATAATTTCGTGAGCGTCTTTACAATGACTACAAAAAGGGTTAGAAATAATTGTTATAATAGTTTTACTATGCTTGTTGCCAAGAATAATGGGGCTTTGAGGTAAATCTGTTTTATCATTTACTAATAAAGAGTTTTTGAATATCGTATAATTTCGTTCAAAACGAAGTGATTTTATTTTATATTCTTTTAGTTCTTTTTGGTTGATAAGTAATTTTTTTAAAGCTGACCAAGATAACATCATTGATAGAAAAACAAACCCAAAAGTGATTAATCCCCTTGTCGATAATGTAAAAACTAAATCTTGAAAAGCAAATAAATAAAATAATTCTAATAAAATAATACTGATTATAACCAAGCAAATAGGGCACCACTTTTTCTCTACAAATTTTTGATAATAAATGGATGAAAACAAAACTGGAATAGATCCTAAAAGCATTATTTTTTGAATAGAAAAGTAAGTAACCGTATCTACCGCAAACAAGAAAACCAGCAAACCTATAAATTGAGTAGAAAAAAATACGATACTTAAATCACTAAAATTAACAACTTCAAAAACTTTCCATTTATTAGAACCAACAACCTTAAAACAACTCGTGGAAGAAGTCAAATTGCAAAATTTATTGAGCAAATCGTTTTTAGTACCAAACAAATCCTTCAGTGCGGCAACAGAAAACAAGATTCCAATTATTGGAAATATAAAAAAGAGGTTATTTAAAAAAGCTGTCTCGCTTTGAAAAAGAACTAAAATGAATAATAATAAACCAAAAATTTGAAAAAATAAAAACCAATGGTTTTTAGTAAGATTTTGAGTCTCTTCATCTTCTGATTTTCCTAACAAAAGTACAATTCCGAACCATCTTAATTCTAATTCCACTTTAACTATTTCACTTGCTTTTTTATCTTTTGTTATAAAAAAATCAGATCCTTTTTGTTCAACAAAATAGAGCGCAGTATCAAGAGTAGGTCTGTCGTTTTCTTCTGTCAAAACGGTAATGTAATGCTCTGGCAATAATTCTATTTCAGCACTATCAACACGAATTACAACATTCTTAATATTAAAAAAAGATAAAGCATCAGCAATAGACAAAATAGAAGGGTAATCAGGATGCGATTGAATTTGAAATAAAAATTCAGTCTTGTCAACTATAATATATTCTTTTTCTAAATATTGAAAAAGGAAATTGAAATTTTCTGTCATAAATATAATGGATTATTTTGAGATTTCTTTCCTTAATGCAATATCTAACTCTTCATAACTATTTACAACTTTTGTAATTAAACCTTTGTTATTAATAATCATATGAGTCGGATAGGATTCAATTTTCAAATCTTGTAATAAATATTTTTTTTGATTTCCAACCACAGGATAAAAAAATGCTTTCTTTTTTAAAAATTTACTTAATTGCTCATTTTTATCAAATGCTAAACTTAAAAAAACAATATCATTACGGTCTTTATATTTTTGCAATAATTTATTGAGATTAGGCATTTCCTCTACACATTTCTGACAATTAATAAACCAAAACTTTAAGACAACAATTTTTCCTTTTGTTGATTTTGAATTGTAAATCTTGCCATTTAAATCTTTAAAATTAAACTTTGGAATTTTTTTTCCTTCCATTTCAAAATGTTTCAATTCTGAATTTGCATATTGTTTTAAAGTATTTGAAATATCAATTGTTTTGAAATTGTTTATTTTAATTAACTTAATATATATTTGTCTTTCAGAGGTTAACCTCATAGGAAAGAAAAAACCAGTACTAATTTTGTTTAAAAATGTTTTTTTATCAATAATTTTTGATTTTACATCCAAACCAACAAAATCATCACTTAATTTTATATATTTAGTATAATAACTCAAAAAAGAATTAAAATTATTGCTAATCACTTTTATATTTGCAACAGGTATACCATAACCTGGTTCTTTTGAACTCAAAAACTGTGACCAAATTAGAAATAGGCAAAAAATTATTTTTTTCATAGTAAAATTAAAAATAAAGAGAGATGCAAATTTTATAACAGCATCTCTCTAATTTCAATATTAGCAATCTAATAAAATTGCATTAGCAACACAACTTGTTCCTGTATTACAAATACTACAATTACTGTGGTCAACAGTCCAGCAACACTTCTTAAGTCCAGAACCAGAAACTAAACCTGCCGTAATTGTTTTCATTTCATTTCTTGATAATTTTCCTTGCGCATTGGCAAGGCTCACTTTTTGTGTTTTCATAATTTAAAATTTTAAGGTTATACATTACTAAAAGAATTTTATCATTCTTAAATATAATCTACCAAGTGCACTTGGTTTTTTATAAAGGTGAATGTTATTACAAATTTAAATTCCTTTATTTATTCTGTATTACGGTGTTTTGGACTTTTTTTTACGGTTTTGTGAAGACTGGTTAATAGTTATTTAGATATAATCACAGTTTTTTATTATTGTTAAATTAAATATTTCCTCTTTCAATGAAACATTGTTTTGGGTTATACATTTCATTTTTCAAAGTGCAATAAATTTTCAAGTAACAATTCAATTTTAGAGTTGTCTGATTCATTGCTTCATAATTAATATTAAATGATACCGATTAAAAATTACAATTATAGTCTGATATTTTAGGTGTTTTGGAATTTGAAAATCAATTAAAACATTTTTTTTTCAATTTCAAATGTTGTAAAAGAAATATTAATTTTTCGAATATTTTTAAGTCTAGTCTAATTTCTGTTGAAGGAAATATTCTAATTCTTCAAGGGATATATTTTTTTTAATGATTTCGCCTTTATTATTAAGTAAAAAATTTGATGGAAATGACATTATTTTTTCTTGAGTTGCAATTATACCATTTTCATCAAGATAATTTTTCCATGGTAATTTTTTTTCAATAATTATTTTTTGCCAAAATGAGACAATATTTTCAGTTTCATCTACAGAAATTCCAATTACATTAAATCCTTTGTTTTTATTTTTGTTGTAAATTTCAATTAATGATGGTAATTGTTCCAAACATGGTTTACATCTGCTAAACCAATAATCTATTAATGTATATTCTGATTTAGGCACTATTAATTTCTCTTTACATAAATTAAAGTTAATTAAATCTAGTTCAGGAAATTTATTATTTTCCTTAATTTTTATATTATTGAATTCTTGAAATACTGTTTTCCATAATTTTTCAGATTTTATCTTTTTAGAAAATGAGTTTAAACTTTTTTCATATAATCCAAAATATCCAGAGATGCTTATTTTTTGAATCAAATACCACAGTGCTACATATGAATCTGGATATTTTTCGATATAACCTAATAAATTTAAATCTAATTCATGATTGTTAAAAAAATAGAAATTTAAGTTCTCTTTTTTGTTTTTCAGCATATATGCTGTAAATGTTTTTAAATATTCATTATTACTAATTCCGTTAGAAGTTTCTAATTTAGAGTTTGGGCCTAATTTGATTTCAGTAGTGGTGCTGTCTAAAAAAACAAAGTCATTTATTGATACTCCCTTCTTCTTTTCACTATTTAGAATTAATGCATACAAGTGAGGATAAGATAGTTTAAAATCTAAAGAAAACTCGTTATTGATTATTTTAGCACTTAATGTATTTGTTTCATAGTAATATTTATTGACCAATCCACAATTAAAATTAATTGTATCAATAGAAGTGTCTTTTGCTGAAATTATTCCACGCATTTTGATTGCCGATTGAGAATATATCAATCCATAGCAAAATATCATTAAAGATATTAAAGTTTTTTGCAACATAGTTTTTAAATATAATTTTAATTAAATAGTTTCAACTCAATTGAGTTGAAACTATTTAATTAAAACACTTACTTTTTACAAGTCCCACAATCGCTACAATACCAGCCATCGCTACAGCCACTAGCGCAACCTGGGGCGCTAACACATGAGTCTGAACTTATTACGGTAAGACCACCAATAACTGCTCTCATTTCATCTCTTTTAAGTCTATCCTTAATGTCTTTTAAACTAATTTTTTTCATCTTTTTAATTTTTAGATGATTAATAAATAATTTTTGTTTCTCAAGTAACAATCCAACAACTATTAAATTTACGTGCACTTAAATAGAATGATTGTATGAATAATATGAAGTAAATTTACATGTCTTATTTTATTCCATATTACGGTTTTTTGGACTTTTTTTTACGGTGTTTTCAAGACTGGTTAATAGTTATTTAGATATAATCACAGTTTTTTTATTGTTAAAATATTCATTGCCTTTTTTTTAAACAAATTATAGTTTTGAATAACTATTTTCTTTACTCAGAAATGCAGCAAAATGGCCAGATAAAAAATCTATTTCTGAAGCACCCACTTGTATTGTTCCTTTTTCAATATTATAAGAACTTAACTTATTTGTAATTGCTAATATAGTTAGATAGTTATGATGATTTACTGACTGGTATGAAAAGACGTCAAGTCTATTTTTAATCTTTCACTTTTGGATTAGGAAACTACTACCTTTATATTTTGATTTGAAATCATTATTGAAAATATTACTAGATTAGATAAGCTATTTCATTCTAATAACTGTTTTTATTTTCATTTACATTTATAAGCTGTTGATTTATAGTGCCTGGTAATGGATGTTTTTTTATTTGTTCTTTCCAATAGTCAGTTTTGTAAAAGCTTCTATCTTTATCAATAGATGTTTTGCTATTTTGTGGTTTTATATCATCATAAATGATTTTATCATTGATGAAAATTTCATTAATTATTTCCACTGCATTGTATTTCCCTTTGGTATTAGTTTCAACCATTTTTTTTTCACTGCAAAATGAATAAGAAAGATGCCTAATATCTTCTTCTCCAACCCATTTCTCAATATTAATATAGCTTCCTGAAAATTTCCAAAAAAGTATTTTTACTGCTTCTTTTCCTTCAGAAATTTCATTAACATTAATTTCAGCGGGGTTATTGTATTTGTCATTAATAGTGTACCCTACATTTTTACCATCCTCAATAACAGCATATAAACTATCTTTTGTCTTTTCTAATTTGTATCGTTTCCACTCTCTTGCTAAAATATCTCTTATTGGAATACGATAATTTAAATAATCATCAAATCCACTTATACTTATTATTCTAGATTTTTGCTTAACACTATCTATTTTAAAAGTTCTATATTCTGTCACATAGTTTTTTATTCCTGTTGCAAAATCATTATTTGATTTTTCATAAGGAATATGGTATTCAATTATTGCATCTCCGTATTTTATAAGTTTATTATTTACTAACTTCCAACTTCTAATATACCCTTTAAGTGTATAATATTTTTCAGACAACTTCTTAATAATAATAACTGGTTCTAACTCATACGATTTTATTTTTTCTAAATATATTATTGTGGTAATTTCATCAATTTGGTATTCAATGGGTAAATAATTAGAATCATAAACCATGATACTTTTTATTTCAGATTTTTCTAAATGAGTTTTATCGAATTCAAATTCACCTTTTAAATTCGAATTTCCAATTAAACTCCCATTATCAGAAAAAACTTGTATTCCGTTTAAAGGTTTTTTATCTGATTTATCTAAAATATTTGTTTTAATATCTTGTGCATTCACTAGAAAAGGTAGTACGAGAAATACTTTTTTTATCAAATTCATTTTTTTAGTTTTAAATTTTAGTACACTTGTAAAGAACAAGTGTACTAAAATAAGGAAAATTTGCAATTAAGCAGCTCTACATGCTTTCCATTGAGCATCGGTATCTATGGAACCATCAATAATGGTATATCCAAAAACGACAACATCTAATGAATTAGCTGAACAATACAACCAACTGTAACCTCCTGAAATCGCTTTCATTTCTTTTCTAGAAAGCGCACCTTTTACATTTTTTAAACTAATTTTTTTCATCATATTAATTTTTAGATGATTAATAAATAATTATTGTTTCTCCAATAACTATCCCACAACTATTAAATTTACGTGCACTTAAATAGAATGATTGTATGAATAATATAAAGTAAATTTATATTTCTTATTTTATTAAATATTACGGTGTTTTGGACTTTTTTTTACGGTGTTAATGAAAAACTAGTTCTTATAAAATATTCCGTTTTACTTCTTGAACTGTTTTCAATTTATTTATTTTACCAATAATATTTCGGATTTTTTACTTTAAAGGGAATTGAATTTAATTTTATATCCATTCATTTTATTAATTCAATCACTTGATCATAGAGGGCTTGTCCTTCCGAAGGTTTTTTGGAGTTTTTTAAAACTAATTCTCCTTTTGAGTTAAACAACAAATATCTAGGAATATATATGTTTTCTTTTTCTTTCAGTAATTTCATTAATGATTGTTGAATTTTATTAGTAGCAATATAATGATATCCTCTCAAATTATATCCATATATGTCTTCTATAACTTTCTGAATTTGTGAGTCATTATCAATCGAAACATAAAGCATTTCTATTTTGTGTTTCGTAAAAAAATTATAAATGTCGTCAGAATAAATGAACTCTTTTTTACAAGGAGCACAATAAGTAGCCCATAAATCTACAAATACTGAAACACCCCTAAACTTTTCATTAATAAGTTCTTGCAATCCTATATTAGGAATTACATTTTTTATATCTATTTGTTTTGAATTATTAATATAGAATCCAAAAGAATACGGCTTTATTTCATGAACTTTTGAAGAAATGTCAATTTGTTTAAGTTTAGCTAAATAGACACTATTATGAAATATTTTCGCAAATTTTTCATAAGTTAAATTATAACTTTTAAAACCAACATATTTTATATTATTTGCTAACATCATTTCTTGACTTTCTATAGGAGCGTAATTATACATTTCATCAGATTTATCCCAAATACCTATATTATTTGAAAACCCAAATAGTATTTTATTTTGAATATTTTGACATTTTCTTTCAACAGCAATAATTCGAAGTAAGCCATCACATTTTGAATATTTTTCATCAAAAGCATTATACTTATTATCTAGCTTAACTAAAATATTGTTTAATTCAGTTTCAGAAATATTTAATTCATTTTTTTGGCATCTTCTTTATAATTATAAACTATCACATTAATTACAAACAAACTTTTTAAGTCGGCATTTAATTGTAAGATATCATAAAATGAATTAGTTATTTTATTTTCAGACAATAACAAGTCAAAAGGTTCTAATAATTTCTTTCTTATACTTTCAAAATCATGAATAAAGTCATCCGATGACTTTGTTTTTTTTAAAATTTCGGTAATATATGGATTAACTTTTTTGAAATTAAGAAATATTGATCTATTTAGTTCATCTAAACCTAAAGCATTATCCCCTTGAAAAGAGATATAAAATTCTCCGTTTTCTCTCCTACTATTTACTTTGATTTTATTACCTTCTTCTACTATCAACTGTAAACCAGTCATATAAGGATTAGGATTTGTTGTCAAAAACCCTGTTCCTTTCATATTAAATGATTTCTTAAACAAATGATTTTTTAAAACCGCGCTATCACTGTTATTTAAGTAATTTTTATAATCATCATTAACTGTTTTATTGAACCAAATAATTGTTGAGTCTTTAGCATCCTCAACAAATCCCTCTATTTCTAAGTTTTGTGCAATCGTAATCGTTGATGTAAGTAATATAATTGATTGAATAATAAAAAATTTCATACTATTTTTTTAGGTTTAAAAAGTTTGTCTCACATATTGTGAGACAAACTTTAATTTAAAGGATTTTAATTGGTGTTAAACATCTCATTTAAAATAAGTTTAATTTAACAACCATTAATTTGGCAAATTCCCAAGCATTGCGCTATACTAGTTGCACTACCCATATTATATCCGTCACAATAACATGTAAATGCATTAACTAAGCCGCCATTTACTTTTTTCAATTCATCTCTAGTGAGACTCTTACCCAAGTTTAATAATTTAATTTTTTTCATTTTTTTTCATTTAAAGATTATTATTATGAAACTACTCCACAATTGTTTTTATTTCTTAACACGTGCACATGGTCAGAAAATAATTTTTTAGTGAATATTTCTAATAACAAATTTAAATACCTCTTATTATAAATTTTACGGTGTTTTGGACTTTTTTTTACGGTATTTTCAAAATATGCAATTTATAGTGAATAGTTTTGGGCTAATTTAAGTAGAATTCCTTTTCAAATAAGAGATTAATAATTAAAATAAATTAATACTAGGCAGACTAAGATTAATTTGTGGGGTTTCGCAAAAAAAACCTTTATTAATAAAAAACTTTTGTTTCTAAAACCAAAGAATTATATCGAATAGAATTTGAACTAATTTAAGAAAAAAAGGGAGTGGTATATTGATAAGTACTATTAAAGTAATTAAATTATAATGGATATTAAATTATAAAAATCCTAAATTTCTTGCTGCATCAAGAAGTTCCTTATCAGAACCTGAGTCCATGATTAATTGTTTTTTGATGTTTGCTTTTCTTTTTTCGATAGTACTCAAAGAGAGCGGGATGAACTCTGGCAAGTTGATGGTTTTGATTCCTTTTTCTATCAGCTGCAATATTTTACTATCGTGATTGTCCCAGTTGATGTTATTTTGAATCATTACTTTTTGAGCCTGTTTGATCGATTGACTGAAATATATTTCGTCACTAGCAATACTTTGAAACACTTCGGGAAAGAGTTTGTAATTGACGTCACTTTTAGCAATAAATCCTTCAGGTTGGATACTGCTATAAATTTGATTGACCAAAAGTGGTTCTTTGTGCATTGAAATAATTATGATTTTGCAAAGGGGAAACAGTTTTCTTATTTCTAATGCCAAATCACTACCAGATAAAATATTCTTTTCTTCGAACGGAGGAAGGCTTATGTCAACAAATGCAAAATCGATTGTTTCTGAATTTAGATTTGTTTTCAAGAGTAACTTGTATGCCTCTTCACAATCATACGCCAAAAGATAGTTGGCGCTGCTATTGGACTCAATACCCGAAAGTAAAGATTTATAAGAATCGACGTTTAGAGGGTGGTCGTCGACAATTAAAATGTTTCTATTTGTATTATTAGAGTTATCCATATTATTATGATTACCTATCAAACAAAAACAAATCTAATCAAAATAAATTAAGAATTACGGTTTTACCGTAAAATGGATTTTTCAGCCTCCAATAAATTGCAAACAAAAAATGCAATTTTCTTATATCCTTATTGACGAATCCGATTACTGTGAAACTACACTAGAAGAAATAAAAGAATTTGATGATTTTCTGTGCGTTGCTGTGTGCAAAACGAAAACCGATAGTATTAATAAAATTCTAGAATTGAAACCTGATATTGTATTCTTGTCTATTACAAGTTCGCTCCCGAATGAGAATTCGATTTCGTTTTCGTTACTCAGTGAGCTTCATGAATATTTAGACGTTTTGCCTACGATTATTGTTTTGAGTACTGCTAAGGAAGACTCTTTTGAATCGTATCAAAGGGGTGTTTCAGGGTTTTTGCTCCATCCTATTGATTCCAACGAATTGCGCAAATGCTTGATGCGATACCAGAAAACGCATAAGGCTTTGTTTGCTGATAAAATTTCTATTAAATCAAATGGAGATTACAACTTTATAAAGTTTAGTGATATTGTTTATTTGAAAGCCGATAACAACACTACCGATTTTTATTTAAAATCCGGGAAAGTAATTTCTGCTTTTAAGACCATGAAGTATTTTGAAAAATTGTTGCCATTTTATTTTTTCAGAATTCACAACAGTCATATCATTAATATTGATTTTGTAAACAGAATTAATTTGGGTAAAAACAACTGCTACCTAGATAATAACGAAATTATTCTTCCTTTTTCGAGAACCTATAAAGAGCAAATTGACACTATAATTCTCCGCATTTCATAAAAACGGAAATGTATTTACTATCAAAAACTTACCTGTTACTACTGCAGGTAGGTGAGTTACTAATGCGCCTTTAAAATGTAGTTGTAAGTATTACTCTATTTCTATATTTGAGTATTCCAAAGCTAGGAATACTGGTTGTTTTAAGGTAGGGAAAGACCTTAAAACACTACTGCAAAGACTTCCCTTCTTTTCAGAAAATCTATTGAATCGTTGTGCCCAGAAGGCATGATTAGAAAACTATTTTCAAATTTTAAATGATTTTTTATGAAAACCAAATTTTTACCAAAGTTACTTTTATTGTCTTTATTTTGCGTGTCATTGAATTCTTGTACGGCAGAAGAAATTTTGAATTATACTCAAGCAGTATCTACAACTTCAAGCGATTCTACTTCTTCAACTCCGATGGATGCTACCGCTACAACGGATGCGACAACTACTGTGGATTCCGATACAGAGGTAATAATAACAAAGCCAAAATAGAATTTAATTAAATTCATTTTATTAAGGACCATGCATCACATGGTCTTTTTTTTGCTTATTTTTGAAAAAAACATTTTGAGAAAAACGATATATTTAACGCTTTCAATACTATCAATTGTTCCGTTGTCTTGTAACGAGAATCCGGGAGTAATTGGCAATTATTCTTTATTTGAAAGCAAAGTATATGTGAAAATGGATTCAAGGAAAAAGTTGAACTATTTAGATTCAATTAATACCCTTTCCAATTCATTGAAAAACGATACCATAAACAGAAATTTTCTGTTCGATTTGGCTGCTGAATATTATTATTTAAAAGACTCAAAAAAATCATTTAAAGTATGTGAAAATCTCCTCGATATGTCTACTAAAGCAAAAGATACTTTGAGTATTGCCAAAAGTTTTTATTATATGGGTGATTGTTACGAAACAAGCAAAAGAGACAGTGCTTATTATTATTATCAAAAAGCAGAAAAGCTCTATCGCCTTGTAGGCAATTATGAAAAAGTTGCGAAAATGATTTTTAATAAAGCCTGTATGTTATATTTTGAGGGGAATTATTTAGAGAGCGAAATTATGGTATCGGATGCGTTGCAATTATTAAAAAAAAGTAATGATCTCGAATTACTTTATTCTTGTTATAACTTATTAGGTTCTAATTTTGAAAAGCTTGAAGAATATGATTCGGCTTTAAAATACTATCTTTTAGCAAAAAGAATTTTACCCGATTTGTTGAAAAACAACGCTGATATAACAAAAATGAATAATTACAAAATAACATCAGCCGTAAACATTGCTGCTATTTATGATAAAACTGCTCAATATGACGCTTCAATAAATGTATTGCAATCTGTTTTAACTCCAGAATTAAAAAAAGATTGGCAATCTCAATACGCAACTGTCATTGGAAATTTAGGTTATTCAAAAATGAAAAGTGGCAAAATGGAAGGTGTTGAAGCCCTGTTTAAAGAGGCTTTGAAAATTTCTTTAAAAAAAGATAATGGATCTAATATCATTTATAAGTATTCAAATCTGGGTGAATATTATGCAGTAGTGAAAGACACTGTTCAATCCATCCACTATTTAAAAAAGTCATTTCAGTTAGCCGAAAAACTAAAATCTAGTGATGATATTAAAAATTCATTGAAATTACTATCTGTTATCGATTATAGAAATGCTCCGAAATATGATAAAAGATATATTATTTTGAATGATAGCCTTGTTAAAGTGCAACGAAAAAATAGAAATAAATATGCCCGAATAGAATATGAAACTTCGGTTGTTGAAGAGGAAAATAAAATATTGAATGTTAAAATTACGACTATTATTACTGTTTCTGTTTTATTGTGTCTTTTATTAATAGCGATTATCATTTATCGCTATATAAAATCTAAAAAGTTAGAAATTGCAATGCTTTTGAAACAACAAGAAGCTGAGGAAGAAGTTTTTAAACTTTTAAAAGAGAATCAAATTAAAATGAATTTGGCAAAAGTGTCTGAACAAAATAGGATTTCAAGAGAACTGCATGATGGGGTTTTGAATAAACTATATGGCACAAGGTTGCAATTGGGAATCCTGAATGAAAGTGATACAGATGAAGTCAAAGCAAAACGACTTACCTATGTAGATTTACTTCAAGAAATTGAAAAAGAAATAAGAGATATTTCTCATGATTTGCACTCTGATATTTTTAATGGTGCTTTTAATTTCAATAGCTTATTGAATAATTTAATTAATGAACAAAATGAATTGAAGGTTACCCACTTTTCGATTAAAATTGATTCAACTTTAGCTTGGGAAAATATTACAGGATTGGTAAAGATTACTATTTATAGAATTGTTCAAGAAGCTATACAAAATGTTATTAAACATGCCAATGCCAAAGAATGTCGCATTGAAATAATTAATTTTAGCAATAAAGAATTACATCTTACCATTGAAGATAATGGCGTTGGATTTGACAGTAACAAAAAAGAAAATGAAGGTATTGGTTTGAAAAACATGGAAGAACGAGCTAAAACAATAAATTCTAAATTGAACGTTACAAGTGAATTGGGAAAGGGAACGGAAATTAAAGTTTCTTTTAAGATTTAAATTGATGGCTACTATTCAGGCACTAATGCTAATTTTTATAAAAGTCTTGTTTTTTGTCTGGAATTAATTTTATACAGATAATCGATGAATTCGGGAAGTTCAATTATACTTAACAATCCAATTTCGTCATTTTGAAGTTGTGCATACTCGATATGTTTTATGTGTTTTTTGAAAGCAATTTCTCCAATTATTATCATTAGAGAATATTTTAAATCCATTTCTAAATTTTCAAACTGTTTTATTTCTTCATAATTAGGTATGAACAGTTTTATTTTTAGCTGTTTTGTGTTTACATTGTAATCCTTTAAAACCATTTGCAATGCACTTATTTTAATTTTATAATTTTCGTAAACACAAGGTAAATCAGTTCCCTTTTTATATTCCATTAGGTTTTGCATTGGCTTTATGAATGCTTGTGCTTTGAAATATTTGAGTACTGGTGCTTGCTCTTCGAGTGCAATTATTTTTGGGAATAGCTTTCGGTATCCCGCTGCTGTAAAAATAATTGTGTATTTGCCTTGATCATTAGAATGTGTATTTATTAGAAATTGAATTCTCTTTGAGATATAACTACAATTTCGATTTAAGTGAAGAATTACTTCTTCTGTATTTATTCCAAGTGCAACTGCGTTTTTTAAAGCGTCCTCGTTGTCTTGGAACCAGTTCCAAAATTTGGTTATTTGTTTCATTGGTTAGGTGTTGGGTTTTAGGTGTTGGGTTTTAGTTTTAAAAGTTTAAGGTTATTTTGAAATGTTCCTTGGATAACTAGCGTTTGTCCTTAGTTGTCGGGCTGAACGCGATGAGGTTTATCATTGCTCGCAATCTAGAACGGACCCGATTTCCATAGGTAGTTTCAATTTCAGAAGCGGAAAGGTTGGTTGTGATGTGTGTTATTATTTTTTTATTAATGAATAGGTCATATCTACTGAGTATAATTTCGCCCATTACGTTGCATTCATTTCCATAGTATTTGAGGTTGTTTTCAATGCCTAAATCATCAAAGCAATACCTAGAAGCAATGGTTTGATTGTTATTTAAACTTACGTTTTTGCTGTATCTATGGATTACCTCATAGCCGTCACTGATAAACTCGAAGCTTATATCCCGGCAAGGTTTAATAGAGAACTTGTGTTCTAAGTCTGTTAGGGATTTCATTAAATTCATTAATGTGGTTTTGCCGCAGCCTATTGGTCCAGAAAGCATAATTCCTTTTAAAGGGTCAATATTGTATTGAAAACAGGTTGGTTCATCTTTTAGAAAATAGGCTATGAGTTTGTAAACAATGGGATAATCACTTTCTTGAATTTTGAAATTGTTTCCATACAATTCAATGCCTTTTTTTTCGAGCCAGAGAATTATTTCGCTATAGTTGTATTGTGATTTTGTTTCTGTTTCCATAGTTAAAAATTTAACCGCAAAGTCCGCAAAGGATTACGCAAAGCTCGCAAAGAACCTGAATCAAGTTCCCGTTAAAGCGGTTCTGAATAGTCTTTGTCTGTGCTGGTGTTGAGGTGGTGTGCTCTATCCTGTTTCGTTTCATTTGAATTGAATTTGTTTGCGTTTAAAATCCAATTTTGTGCCGCTGCTCGCCAGTTTACCATTTGTGATTTTCCTCCAACGAGCCATCCGATGCTGGAAAAATAATTGAAGAATTTTTGGGCTTCAATTTCTGGAAAGCTTTGACTTAGAAAATAATTTTTAACTTCCAAAAGTGTTGGATTGACATCGCCAATTAGTTCTTCTAAGGCTGCATTTGTATTTTCTAAATTTTCTTTCTTTTTTTCGCGCAACTTTTTTTCTTTCTCTTCCTTGCCTTTCTTTTTTAAAAAAGCAACTTCTTTCCTTTCAAAATTTTGTACTTGCGTTTCCAAGTTTGAATTCTTTAAAATGTCTGTAGTGTTTATATTGTTTATATAAGGTACTACTGCTTGTTCATTGCTTGTTTCACTACCAGTAAAGTGCTTGTTCACTACTTGTTCATTAACAAGTTCAATAATAGGTTCATTATTTGAACTTGTACTTTTTACTGTTTTGGGCAAAGGCCTCAATTCATCTGAAAAATTAAACAGAAATACATGACTTCCTTTGAACGGATTAAAAGAGGGTTCGTAGTTAATGTAACCCAATGAATGCAAGTTTTTAAGGCATTTGTGGTAGGTTGCTTTTGAGCTAATTTTGCTAATACGCATTACTTCGTCACGAGAAATGCTAATTGGATTTTTAAATCGATTGCAATTCCAAAACTGAAATAATGCGATATACAAACTGATGTGTGTTGGATTCAGCGTTCGGTCTTGAGCCACTTTATCAAAAAAGCCCGTTAGGTGTTTTATGTAATTCATTATTTTGAGTTGTTATCCTTATTTAATAAGTATCTGGTAATGAATTAACTTTATTTTCTTCTAATAGTTTTTCGATCTCGTTATAGGCATAATAGATAATTCCCCCGATTTTGGTGTAAGATAATGTTCCATTGATACGGAAGTTTTGGAGTGTGCCTGGAGATATGTTTAAATATTTTCTGACCTCTCCCGATTTTAACCACTGCTTTTGCTTTTGTGTTTTAGTATCAAAAAGTTCTTTTAAGTCTGTTAGAAGTAGGGAACGAAATTCGTTCAAATCGTCTCTAGTTATTATTTCTACTGCCATTTTATTGGTTTTAAATTGTTATACTGCAAATTTGTAGTATTTGAGAAATTTAAAATCACAAGCCATTCACAAGTTGTGAATGATTTTTATTCAAAACCCTGCAAATACTAGGTTTAGTATCTGTTATTATGACTCAATATAAAATGTAGTATGTTGTTCTATTCGAAGTTACTTATACAATTTTCTGTTTTTCTTGAATTGGTGTCAAAGAAAATTTATCCCGAAGTATCTTCATGTCCTCACTTACCTTTTTGTCTAAAACCTTTGCATAATGCTGGGTGGTTCGTAAATTTTTGTGACCTAGCATTTTGCTTACGCTTTCAATTGGAACGCCATTTGTAAGCGTTACAGTCGTTGCAAAAGTGTGTCGGGCAATGTGGAAGGTTAATTCTTTTTCAATCTCGCAAACGGCAGCTATTTCTTTTAAATAGGCATTCATTTTCTGGTTGCTAAGGATTGGCAATAGTTTTTCTTCATTTACACTTTGTGGATGGTCAGCATATTTGTTAATTATCATTTGTGTTACTGGCAATACAGGAATCTTAGAAGCGGTTTCGGTTTTCTGGCGGTGGGTAAATATCCATTTATCGCCATCAATTCCGATGCATATATGTGACTTTGTTAAGTTTTTGACATCAATGTAAGCCAAACCGGTAAAGCAACTGAAAAGGAAGATATTGCGCACTAGCGATAGTCTTTCGTTTTTGAAATCTTTATTGATGATACTTTGAATTTCCTCTTCAGATAAATAAACGCGTTCTACTTCTTTGACTTTGGATTTATAATTCGCAAATGGATTTTTATCCATCCAGTCGTTGGCCAGACAAAGTTTGATGATTTTATTGAAGTTCTTGATGTATTTTACAGCTGTGTTATTGGCGCAGTTTCTTACACTACGTAAAAAGAATTCATAATCTGTGACAAAGGCATAATCAATTTTATTGATCTCAATATCCGATATTTTGTATTTCCACTCCAGGAACTCAATGGTATGACTTAAGGATGTTTTATACCGCTCTAATGTTCCTGGTGCATATTCTTTTCCAACTAATTCTTTGATTCTATCATTATGATCTTGGAATATTGGGATTAACATTCGTTTAGTTTCTGCAATTCCAAACAATTCCTTTTTCAGAATTTCAGAAGTAACCTTAATATCTTTTTTAAATAACCTTTTCTCGGCTTCCAATACTTGATTTTTTAAATAATCAAGGTGACTATTTATTGTTCTAGCTTCTTCATTGCCCCCCTTAACTTTCGTCCCCTCTACTGACCACCTTTCGGGATTCACATATTTGTTAGCACTAAACTCAAATCGTTTGGATTGGATAGTAACTCTGACGTAAATTGGGCAAATCCCCTCGTTGTTGACTTTTGCTCTTTTAATATAAAAGAGAACGGATACAGTTGTATTCATAAGTGGTAACCTTTTAGTTATTATTAAATTTAAACTTTTTACTAATTACAAACAAGATGTACATATTTTGAATAGGTGTATGTACAACTTGCTGTATCATTGGTTTCCTAATTGGAGGAGTCACTAAAATCATTTCGATTAAGTGACACCTCGAAAGACACCAAAGTTTTGATATTTAATGAATAATTTGATTATCCTAGAAATGAAAAAACCCACTAAATCCTAGAATTTAGTGGGTTTTGTAATCATTTGCTTTCCAGCTGGCGGAGAAAGAGGGATTCGAACCCCCGGACCTGTAACAGTCAACAGTTTTCAAGACTGCCGCATTCGACCGCTCTGCCATTTCTCCAATAAGACGCATATCATTT
>Ga0114974_10000600_pt1 | contig 29487 bp, 33 predicted proteins | sample S_130206_EF_Meta_FD_87318 | JGI IMG/M metagenome (GOLD analysis project Ga0114974, IMG submission 87318) | Freshwater microbial communities from Lake Simoncouche, Canada to study carbon cycling - S_130206_EF_MetaG | ecosystem: Environmental > Aquatic > Freshwater > Lake | place: Lake... | reverse complement strand
TCTTCCCCGTCACTGCCGCAGAAATTAGGGCGGTGCGGCGTTCTTGCATGAGTTCGATTGCTGAGTTTGATTTTTCAATCAGTGTGTCAATTTTTGCAGTTTCATTTTCTATAAATGATTGAATGCTGTTTTGTTCTTCAATAATTGGAAAAGGAATTTTAAGACAAATGATATTTGCTACAGCTAAACCAGGTTGAGCTGCTGAAACATTGTATTGATTCAAATTCATTGCTCTTAACGTTTCACCCAGCCATTTAAAATTTAATGAAGTAAGCGGATGCACAACTACTGCGTGTTCAGATGCCCAAAATTTGCCATAACCATAATTGATGTTGCCACAAAGCGCACCTTGCCTACCTATCAAAATATAATCACCGTCATGATTAAAATTTTCTGAATAACCACGTAAACCATTACCGCCATAAACAGGATAAGTTCCAGTGTCTTCAATTTGTTCAGACGTAATTCCATCGCCGCTTTTTAAAATTGCCAAATAACTTATTTTTTTAACCTCCCAACCCTCAGGCACATCCCCCAACCACGCCACACCCGACTCTTTCATCGGTGCGTTAGGATTTAAACCTTTGGTCACGGCATGGCTAATGACTGCCTGACGTTTTTCTTTGAGCAGTTCGATGAGCCGCTGTTGTTTTTCTATCAGCGTATCTATTTTGGCGTTTTCGTGGTGTAGGAATTGGGCGATTTTTTGTTGTTCTGAAAGTGGGGGCGGTGCTAAAGACATATTCCCAAAAAAATCCCAACTAACGCGGGGCATTTTTGCACCAAAAGTTGAACTATCAACAATTGATATAAATTCACGAGTTAAAATTTGATATTGAAAAAATTTACTTAATGTTCCTTGAGTTGGACGCATAACGTAAAAATCGCCTACCGCTTCACCAGAATTTTCAACTAAATAGGCTTTTGCTAGATATGGACGCAATTTGCCAAACAAAATATCGCCTTTATCAAAAGCAACGCCATCACCTTCAAAAATTGTTTCAGTTTGAATAAATCGACCTGACCAACTTTCTATATTTTCCAAAGCAATTGGGTTTTCGCGTCGATTAGTTTTTTCTGTTAATAATCGCAAATTGTGTTTAAGTCGCTTTAAATTCCAATGCTCAGGCACGTCACCCAGCCACTCAACACCAGAATCTTTATACGCGGGGTAGGTTTGGTATTTCATGTGTTTTCATCTAGTTATGTTTAAACGGCTATTTTTTGCATTTGGGAAAGTAACATACTTTCAATGCTTAAATGATAATCAAGCTCTGTCCACTCGATACCAGTACCTCTGCAGATGAAACGGTAGTTTTTTAATTGAACTAAAGACGAGTTTTGCAATGTCTTATACCAAGACATCGGCGTTGAAATAATGCGCCCGTCTTCGAGTTCAACATGAAGATAACGGTCATCAAAATGAACGTTTTTACCGCTAATTAAAGTATTCATTCCACGCTCTCACAAAATGTTGTTGATTAGCTTCGACAATTAAAAGTGCTTTTTTGAGCTCTTTGGGTTTCATGTAATTATTGACCACACGAAGTGTAGCGAGTTCAATTTTTGCAAAATCACGTGGCGGTTGGTATTGATAAAAATGGACTTTCATAGCGAAACAGCTTCAGCATGAAGGCGAATGCCTAACGCTTTAATGACTTTTAATGTCGTTCCTAAACTAGGATTGGTTCCAAGTGACACTAATTCGGTCATACCTTTAGCTTGGGCGATGTTATCCAAGGCTTTGGCAATAAAAACAGGATCATCACCGGCTTCGTCTAAACACGCTTCAAAATAAGCCACGCGATCTTCGTCCGTTTTAAGATGGTCAACGGTGTTCCATTTTTTGAGTTTAAGTGCCATTTTTAGAGTTCCTTACAATTCACGCGCCAATTTAAGCGCAGTTTGAATATCTTTTTTGCGTTATGTAAATTGAAATCAAGAATGCACCTCTTGCAATAATGCCATAATTTCCGCGCTCACTGCATCTAAATCGGCATCAATTTCCACCAAATCACGTGGCGGTTGGTATTGATAAAAATGGCGATTAAACGGAATTTCATAACCGACAATACCAATTTCACCGTCTTTGTCATCGCGTTTACTTTCATCAATCCACGCATCAGCAACGTGCGGCAGAACTTCTTTTATAAAATACGCTTCGTTAATATCATTGACGGTTTGCGTGGGATCAAGTGCGACATTTTCATTATCGCGCAATTCAGAGTCTGCTTGATACTCAATCACCGCGCCATTCACCTCAAATAAACCATAAAGCGGCTTGGCGGGTGTTTTGTGCATTTTTTTAATGACTTTCTCCGCTAACGAATTGCGCCAACTCACCGTGTCTTTGATTTGTTTTTTCTCTTTTGCATCAAGCACGATATCAGCTTTTTTGCACGCCACTTTGAGCGCGTCATCAAAGCCGTTCATGTCATCAAATTGTGCCACGCCAATCACGTTTTGTAACGCCATCGCTTTGGCTAACATGATTTTTTGATCGTCCCAGAGTTTTGGCTCAAGCACGTCTTTGATTTGTTTTTCTTTGAGATCAGCAAATTGCAATTTGAGATACGCACGAATATCGGCTTGCTCGGATAAATCTTCACCAAAAACAGCATAAATGGATTTCATTGCCGCATTTAATGCGCCCGTTGCAAAACGACATTCCGCAATGCGTTCATCGCTGAATTGATACGATTCACGAAGGGGGCGTTCAATGGTGATGCGACGATAGCCAAATTCGTGCGTGTGGAAAATTTTGCTAGCAAACGTTTTAGCTGTTTCATTTTTGGGATTAGCGGATTGCCGCCCGCGATTGCTTTTTGGTTCGGCAGGTTTGTCGAGTTCTCGCGCGTCAACAATCTCAAACGCCCCAAACGTGCGCGTAATGGTTGAAATATCGTTTTCGTCCATTTCGTTACGCTTTGAACCGAGCGACTTACGCATTTTACCGCATAAATTCACCGCATTGATTAGCTGAACGTTGCCTTTACGCTCACTGGTTTTTTTATTGGAAAGAATCCAAATATAGGTGGAAATGCCGGTGTTATAAAACATATCCGTTGGCAGAGCGACAATGGCTTCAAGCAAATCCGTTTCTAAAATATAGCGACGGATTTCTGATTCGCCCGACCCCGCGCCACCCGTAAATAAGGGTGAGCCATTAAGAATAATGCCAATGCGGGCGCCGCCATCTTTTGCGTCACGCAATTTACTAATGAGATGCAAAAGAAACAACAATGAACCATCTGACACGCGCGGCAAACCCGCACCAAATCGCCCATCAAAACCTTTAATGGCGTGTTCATCTTTGATATCACCTTCGATTTTCTTCCAATCCACCCCAAAAGGCGGATTGGATAACATATAATCGAATTTATCCGCGTAAAGCTGGTCATTGGATAACGTATTGCCAAGTTTAATATTTTGAACTTCTTGCCCTTTAATGAGCATATCAGCTTTACAGATGGCGTAACTTTCAGGATTAAGCTCTTGCCCAAATGCACGAATAACGGCTTGCGGATTGAGTTCAAACACATATTCCATACCAGCGGACAAAAACCCGCCTGTTCCCGCTGTAGGGTCATAAATCGTGCGAATAATGCCCGACTTACTCAACGCATCGTCATCTTCCATAAAGACCAGCGACGTCGTTAAACGCACAATATCGCGTGGCGTGAAATGCTCTCCGGCTGTATCGTTTGAACTTTCTGCAAAACGTCGAATCAATTCTTCAAAAATCGCGCCCATATCATGATTCGAAATCGTTTCGGGACTTAAATCCGTTTGCCGCACTTTTTGAACAATTTTATAAAGTAAGTTCGCATCATTGAGCTGACCAATAAATTCTGCAAATTTAAAATAATCAAAAATATCGCGGGCATCTTTAGAAAACGCGAGAAGGTACGATTCAAGATTGGCGGCAATATCTTTTTCACCGAGTTTGGACAAATCCATTTTTGACGTATTAAAAAACGACAGATTACCGGCGGCACGCAAAAGCACTTTTTCTTGCGCTTCTGGTGAAAAACTCATGGTTTGCAGACTGTCATACTGCGTTAAAACGGCTTCTTTTGTTGACTCCAACACGCACTCAAGCCGACGGAGCAGCGTAAACGGCAAAATAATGCGTCCATATTGACTTTGCCTAAAATCGCCGCGAAGTAAATCCGCCAGTGACCAGATAAAAGCGGCTTGATTGTTGGTGTTTTGGCTCATAATAATCGTTTTTTTCCGTCAAAAAGGTTTCAATAATGTAGCAATATTGGCGAGTTGCGCCATAGAGGTGACATTGAGTTTACTGCGAATCGTTGTGCCGTAATTGGCAACGGTTTTATAACTTAAACACAATTCATCTGAAATTTGATGTGCTGTCATTCCCTTGGCAAGTAACACAAAGACATCAAATTCGCGTGGCGACAATGTCGCAATGATGGTTTGATAGGGAGTCATGTCTTCTTGGTGTTGAGCATCATCAACTAAACTGGGATCGATGTAAATCCTCCCTTTGGCGACTTGTTTAATGGCGTCAATTAACCTATCAGGATGCGCGTGTTTGCAAATATAGCCGCGTGCGCCTGCGTCGAGCGCTCGCTGCACATAAACTTTTTCATGATGAACACTAAACACAATAATTTTTGCATTGTCTTCTCGCATCACTAAACGCCGCGTGGTTTCCAGTCCGCCAATACCTGCCATAGACAAATCCATGACCACAATATCGGGTTTGAGTTCGCTGTAAATTTGTAATATTTCTTCACCGCGCGAGGCTTCGGCAATCACATCAATATCCGATTCAGTTGCCAGCAGTAAACGAAAACCCGCGCGGACAATGGCATGATCGTCAACCAAAACAACCGTAATTTTTGCTGTGTTCATACGTGCCTCAAAGGAATGTTTATGTGGATGGCCATGCCTTGCTGAGGCTGTGTTTGAATGTGAAATTCACCTTGTAAACTGCGCACACGCTCACGCATACTCAAAAGGCCAAACCCTTTTTGTATATGCTCTGTATCACAACCTTGACCGTTATCACGCATAACCAACCGTAATTGTTGATTATCATCGATTGATAAATCAATGGAAACCGCACTCGCATTCGCATGACGCAGAACATTGGTTAATCCCTCCTGCACCATTCTAAAAATATGAATACACATCGTTTCAGGTAAAAATTCAATTTCACCATGACAGACAAACGTAATGGTTAAATCGTGGCGCTGCTGCCAATGCGCAATTAAATCTTCGAGCGCCGCTTTTAGACCTAATTCAGTTAATACCAGCGGATGAAGTTGTTGCATCATAGAGCGCACAACGCCCATGAGATGGTCGCAAATTGAAACAACGTGATCTGTACTGCTTTTAATCAGAACATTCGCTCCGTTATCAAGTTTTGCCACCGTCACCGTCATGACTTTAATTGCAGTTAACGACTGCCCTAATTCATCGTGCAACTCTTGCGCAAGACGTTGACGCTCGCTTTCTTGGATAGCCAGCGTATGCTGTGTTAACGCGCGATTTTCTTTCTGACTGGCGTTTAATTTTTCAATTAAATGATTCATCGCGCGGGCAATTTGATTCATGTCTTCGCTAGAAAAATGCGGTAATTGACTTTGATAATCGCCCTGCTCCACGCGCGCTAAACGTTGCACAATAATGGAAATCGCTTTTAAAACACGGCTGAGTATCACATGAATAGTGACAAAAACCAGAATAACCAGCGAACAAAGCAGACCAAAAAACGCTAAACTTTCGTCCCACACTTCGCTAATTTCATTGAGCGGATTGGCTTCAATGAGCATGATTAGCGCATTACCATCAGACGTGGTTAACGTCCGCTCAATTTGAATAGGCGCCCCTGCAACTAAATTCACAAACCAGCGCGGCGGTGTTTCAATCGTTGGCGAATTTTGCGTAAGAGGAACAGTTAAGATATTGCCCGAAGGCTCTTTAAGTTGAATATGCAAATGGCGCGTTTCTTTGAGCGCATTGAGTTGCGCGAGCCACTGCGTTCTTGCGTGATTTTGGGATAATTCGAACGTAATGAGTTGGGTGGCAAGATGAATAGAGGATTGCATTTCTTGCTCAACAGCGCGTTTCGCATGCCAAAGCGTCATCACTGCCCCAACAGCAAAAACACAAATAGATAATAATAAAATACGGGTGTAAATTTGATAACGAAGCGTTTTTATTTTCACCCTATTGCCTTTTTTGTGGAAATGCCGATTAGGTTTTTACATAAAAATACGCTAACCCTTTGAGCATCAAAAAATAAGCCATCAGCGTAAAAAGACAAGCTAGCGATAAACTCAGCCAAAAATTGACACTATATTGCAGTAAAACAGGAAGGGTCACGAATAAAATCAGCGACGGCAGGACTAACCAAAAGATACTAGTCGATAATTGCGCAATGCGTTCTGTATCGCCTGAATCAAGATACATCCAAATAAAAGCAAGCAGAGAGGTGAGAGGAAGTGACGCTAACGCAGCAGCTAAGTAGGTACTGCGTTTTGCAATTTCTGAGATGGCAACCAACAAAGTGGCTGAAATCAGTATTTTGAGCGCATATTCGATCATTATCGAATTAAAAAATTCCGCAGCAAATCATGCCCATGTTGTGTCAAAATCGATTCTGGATGAAATTGTACCCCTTCCACATCGAGCGTTTTATGGCGCACGCCCATAATTTCATCTAAATGACCTTCCTCGTCTTCTGTCCACGCGGTGACGTCAAGGCAATCGGGCAAACTGGCTTGTTCAATAACAAGGGAATGATAACGTGTTGCGGTAAAGGGATTGCTAAGTCCCTGAAAAACACCCTGATCACCGTGATGCACAAGCGAGGTTTTGCCATGCATAATTTGCTTTGCATGAATAATATTACCGCCATAGGCATAACCAATACTTTGGTGTCCAAGGCAAACCCCTAAAAGCGGCACTTTACCTGCAAAATATAAAATCGACTCAACCGAAACACCCGCTTCTTTAGGCGTGCAGGGGCCAGGAGAAATGACAATTTTATCGGGTGATAATTTTTCAATGCCTGCAACCGTAATTTGATCATTACGCACCACCGTCACGTCTGCGCCAAGTTCGCCCAAATATTGCACGAGGTTATAGGTAAATGAATCGTAATTATCCACCATGACCACTTTCATAGACTTTCTCCTTCCAAACCCGCCTCAGCCATTGCCACCGCACGAAAAACAGCACGGGCTTTATTCATCGTCTCTTCCCATTCACTTAGCGGCACAGAATCATACACGATGCCCGCGCCTGCTTGAATGTGTAATTTTTTATCTTTTATGACCGCTGTGCGAATCGCAATAGCGGTGTCTAAGTTACCTGTCCACCCAATATAGCCAACCGCACCAGAATAAATACCGCGTTTGACGGGTTCAAGCTCGTCGATAATTTCCATCGCGCGAATTTTTGGCGCACCACTCACCGTGCCCGCTGGAAATGTCGCTGCTAAGACATCAAACGCATTTTTGCCTTTTTTAAGCGTGCCCGTGACGTTCGACACAATGTGCATAACGTGCGAGTAACGCTCAACAATCATTTTGTCCGTTAATTGAACACTGCCAATTTCAGCGACACGCCCTGTGTCATTTCGCCCTAAATCAATAAGCATTAAATGCTCTGCAATTTCTTTAGGATCCGCCAGTAATTCTTTTTCAAGCTCTACATCATGCTCGGGCGTAGTTCCGCGTCGACGTGTCCCCGCAATCGGGCGGACCGTTACCGTATCCTCTTCAAGTCGAACTAAAATTTCCGGTGATGAGCCCACAATATGGAAATCACCCAAGTCCAAATAAAACATATAAGGTGACGGATTCAAGCAACGCAAAGCGCGGTATAAATTCAGCGGCGCTGCCGTGAAGGGAATCGACAACCGCTGCGAAAGCACGACCTGCATAATGTCGCCATTGGTAATATATTCTTTCGCGCGACGCACCGCATTCTCAAACCCTTCTTGCGTAAAACCAGATACAAAATCGCTTTCATTAACCGTTTTTGGACTCGGATGAAGCTGCGCCTGTGCTTGCGATTCACGAAGTCGCGTAGCTAAAATTTGCAGACGCTCTTGCGCACGCTCATAAGCATTAAATTCTTCTGGGTTTGCATGCGTTAGCAGGAGCATTTTGCCCGATAAATTATCAAACACGAGTAGTTCTTCAGACACCATCAAAACAATATCAGGCGCTCCGATTTCATCATTTTTTTGAACTTTGCAAACACGCGGTTCAATGTAGGAAATAGTTTCATAACCAAAATAGCCAACTAAGCCACCATTAAAACGCGGCAAACCTGCGACGTCAGGCACGCGAAATCGTGCTTTAAAATCTTCAATCCATTCAAGGGGATTAACATCATCAACCGTTTCAATAATTTCGTCTTCATTCGTCACAGTGATTTTATCGCCGAATATTTTTACCACTGTTTTGCATGGTAAACCAATAATGGAATACCGCCCCCATTGCTCGCCACCATGAACGGATTCAAATAAATAAGAATACGCACCATCCGCCAATTTTAAATAGGCACTAAGTGGGGTGTGAACATCCGCAATAATCTCGCGGCTAATAGGAATACGGTTATAACCCTGTTTGTTATATTGGTTAAATTGTTCGGGAGTCATGCGCTTAAAATCACTCTTTTAATTGGCTAAAAACGAATCATAAATGAAAAGATACCATAATTTATAGACGCACACCAAACAGCAATAACTTAACTTCAATGCGCAAATCCTTGTCTAAAAATTATTTTTAGGCTACATTTAGGAAATTACGAATTACTGTAATAGAAACGATTAAAAATCTTAGGAGTTGTCATAATGAGTGAATTGAGTGCAGAAAAATTAGGACTTGCGCATGTTGGAAAAGTATTTCATAACTTAAGTTATGCGCAACTTTTCGAGCATGAAGTCGCTAATAATGAAGGACACGTATTGAGTAGCAATACGATGACAGTCGACACAGGAAAATTCACTGGACGCTCGCCGAAAGATAAATTTTTTGTGCAACAAACACCTTCAAGTGACCATATTGCCTGGGGAAATGTCAATAAACCGGTTTCAGCAGAGATTTTTGATGAGCTTTACGCGGACGTTATTGAATTCCTCTCAGGCAAAGATATATACGTCACTGACGGTTATAGTGGCGCACATGCTGACACCCGCAAGTCTGTCCGTTTTATTACCGAATTTGCGTGGCAATCCCATTTTGTTAAGAACATGTTTATTCGCCCAACTGAAGGTGATTTAACGCACTTCTCGCCTGATTTTCGCGTCTATAATGCCAGTCATTTCACCAATGAAAAATGGGAAAAACAAGGTTTAAACTCTGAGGTTTTCTGTATTTTCAACATTGAAAAAAATGTCGCGATTATTGGTGGCACTTGGTACGGTGGTGAAATGAAAAAAGGCATTTTCACCATGATGAATTATTGGTTGCCACTCGAAAAAATCTTGTCGATGCACTGCAGTGCTAATGTTGGCAAAGAGGGCGACGTTGCGTTATTTTTTGGTTTATCAGGGACGGGTAAAACCACACTTTCAACAGACTCAGAGCGCAAACTCATTGGTGATGATGAACATGGATGGGATAACGCAGGCGTCTTTAACTTTGAAGGCGGTTGTTATGCTAAATGTATCGGTTTGTCACAAGAAAATGAACCTGAAATTTTTAGCGCCATTCGACGTGATGCATTACTAGAAAATGTGGTTTATGACGAAAACTTTGTCGCTGACTACAATGATAGTTCCAAAACTGAGAATACACGTGTTTCTTATCCCATTGACCATATTGATAATCACGAAAAAACATTAAGCGCAGGTCACCCGCAAAATATTATTTTTCTCACCTGTGATGCGTTTGGTGTATTGCCACCAGTTTCTAAATTATCCAATGAACAGGCAATGTATTATTTTCTTTCAGGCTATACCGCAAAAGTTGCGGGTACAGAGCGCGGCGTAACCGAGCCACAAGCCACTTTTTCAGCTTGCTTTGGCGAAGCCTTCCTTCCTCTTCATCCAACCGTTTACGCCACGTTGCTAGGCGAAAAAATGGTACAACATGGTGTACACGCGTATTTAGTCAATACAGGATGGACAGGCGGCGGTTATGGCGTTGGTAAACGCATGAGCATTAAAGGCACTCGCGCCTGCATTAACGCTATTTTGGACGGCAGTATTAACCATTCGGAATTCGAAGTGATGCCATTTTTCAATCTTAATATACCCAAAACGCTCAAAGGTGTTGATACCCAACTCCTTAACCCACGCAATGCTTGGGAAGATAAAACGCATTTTGATGAAACAGCGCAAAAGCTAGCGGGTATGTTTGTCGAAAACTTCAAAAAATACACGCAAGCCAATCACGATTTCGACTTTACGCAAGCTGGACCTCAACTGTAGAGTCGCTCTTTTAGCGCGATAACTGAATTGTTTTCGCGCTAATGCTAACTGATTTAAGCCCCCACCAACTGCTATGCAAATTAAATTTAAACGTATTCTATTCGGTGGACTTTTCTTTGCTTTGCTCGCAGTCAGTATTTTCATCTTAGCTTCGCACCCCAAAGCACCAAACCTCACTTTCACGACGTTAGATGGTCAATCAATAGCGTTAGAGCGTTTACACGGAAAACCCGTTTTGGTGACATTCTGGGCAACTGATTGTGAAAGTTGCCTAAAAGAAATTCCCGTATTTTTAGATTTATATTCGCGCTATCACTCGCAGGGACTCGAAATCATTGGTATATCCATGTATTACGACCCACCAAACCATGTTGTTGAATTTAACAAACAACATTCACTCCCCTATCCTATTGTGCTTGATATTGACGGCACGATTGCCAAGGCTTTTGAAAATACCCGCGTCACACCAACGACTTTTTTGCTGACACCAAACGGTGAAATAGGTTGGAAAAAAACAGGTTTGTTTGAATTAACGCAAATTCAGCCTAAAATTGATGCTTTTTTAGGCAAATGAAGAAATATCATGCTCTGGTTTAAAGCACTGCATTTAATTGCAATGGTCTGTTGGTTTGCGGGATTGTTTTACCTACCACGTTTGTATGTCTATCACGCAATGAGCGACGACAACGAAAGTCGGGAACGGTTTAAAGTTATGGAACGTAAATTGTTTTACGGCATTATGACGCCCTCGATGCTAGCAACGTTTGCGTTTGGAATAGGGTTACTGCTTGCGGGATCATGGCAACTTTATGCGACTGCTGGGTGGTTGCACGCAAAATTTGCGCTGTTAATTATTCTTGCGGTATATCATTATTTTTGTTGGCAATGGCTGAAAGATTTTCGTGATGATATGAACCAGCGTAGCCATATTTTTTATCGTTGGATGAACGAAATACCTGTGATATTTTTAGTCGCTATAATTATTTTAGCTGTCGTAAAACCTTTTTAGCGTCAAAACGTGCGACATTGAGTGCCGCACGTTTTGCAAAAGCAACCAATTATGCACTCACCTGTGCAATCCAATCCTGTAAATTGTAATAATTTGTCACACGCGCCACTTTATTATCACGAATATCAAAAAATGCACCTGCGGGTAAATTATATTTTTGGCCTTGCGCAAGAGGTAATCCCTCGTCTGTTTGCAAATATTCACCTAGCACCACAAATTCAGCTGATGCTCTTGTTCCATCAGCACTAGCCATGATAACCATATCAACCAACTGTTCTTTATAGCTTACATTCATGCCAGACATGAATTTTGTAAATGCGTCTTTACCCATATCGCGCTTACCTTGATTGATGTCATGAACAACATCATCAGTAAGTAAACTTAAAAATGTATCCATATCGCCTTTGTTAAAAGCGGCATAATAATTTTCAATTAACGCAATTGCAGCAGACTGACTCATGTGATTTCCTCTTATTTAAGATAAATTAAAATTAACATCAAAAGATTATTTTAACTGAGAATGAATTATTATTTAAAAAAACTAGTATTTTTCCAAATAATTGCTATAATTTACAGACTTTGCCGGGGTGGCGGAACTGGTAGACGCGCTGGATTCAAAATCCTGTGGAGGTGACTCCGTGCCGGTTCGATTCCGGCCCTCGGTACCAAATAGGTTTCCGAGAGAGACGACGCAAAGAACTAAGAAAGCCCTTGAGTTACCCAACTTAAGGGCTTTTTTATTGTTTAAAAATATACACATGCAACCCTATGCCACAAAAAAACCATTACCTCGTAGTCCAACTATTTAAATTTAGCCTATAATTAACGCATTATTATTGCTTAAGGATAGTTTTATCATGCAACCTTCTGATAGTCGTGCTACCAATTTCAAAACATCATTAACAGCCATTCGACGTGCAGCAGCAGATGTATATCTCTTTACAGACAAATTGAATTGGCTAAAAATTGCGCATCAGGTGGCGTTAAAATCCATGCAATCCGTGGACTCACTGCAAAAAGAAATGGATACGACAGATGATTTAAGTGCTGTACTAGCGTCCTCTTCTTCAGTAATATTTTTCGATGATATTGTAGATGAAGACATCATGAGTGAATTAGAAAGCTATATTCTTACACGCACTGAAAATAATGAGGATGACGATCTCACCCAATTTTTAAATGAAGTATTAGAAAAAATTGAAGATAAATTTAAAGTCCTCATTAAAAAAATACATGATTTTAACGCTTTAATGAAAAATGAATTGGATTAACGTCATTGCAATTCGTCATCTACACCCCATCTTAGTTAACATTGGCATGATAAAGTCTGCATAGTGTGAACACCATAAAAGAAGTCATAACACTCAATTTATTGATCCTTTTTTAATTTATTATTTGCGTGGACCAATAAAGCTCGATTATTTATAGACAATTTTTATTCACTTATAGCGGTATATTTTGTATTTAGTGGAAAGTACTAAGGCGACAGCTTCAGTTTTTTGTGTCAAAATTAGCGTATATTTTCAATTTATTTACTATTTTGGGGAAATTACTTATGAAACGCATTTTTTTATTCTTAGTCACTAATCTAGCAGTCATGCTAGTGATTGGGATTATTTTTAATGTACTCGGTTTGCACAGCTCACTCGCTGCCAATGGTGTTAATTTAGATTTAACGAAATTACTCATTATGTCTGCCATTATTGGCTCATCAGGTTCCGTTATTTCTCTATTGATGTCAAAATGGTCTGCAAAAAGAGCGATGGGCGTTCATATTATAGAACAACCACAAAACCAAACTGAGCAATGGCTCGTGAATATCGTTGCTCGTCAAGCGCAACAAGCGGGTATTGGTATGCCTGAGGTGGGTATATTTCAATCTGATGATTTAAATGCTTTCGCCACTGGCGCAAATAAAAACAATGCTTTAGTTGCTGTGAGTACTGGTCTACTTCGTCAAATGAGCCAAGATGAAATCGAGGCCGTCGTCGGCCATGAAATTAGCCATGTTGCTAATGGCGATATGATTACTATGGCGTTGATGCAAGGTGTCATCAATACATTTGTTTACTTCTTTGCAACAGTCATTGGACACGTTGTTGATAAAGTCATCTTAAAGAATGAAGAACGTGGTTATGGCATGGCTTATTACATTACGCAAATAGCAGCACAAATCATTCTAGGCATTTTAGCCTCTATGCTCACAATGTGGTTCTCACGCTACCGTGAATTCCGTGCGGATGCAGGCGGCGCTAATTTAGCAGGTCGTGACAAAATGATCGACGCACTACGTGCTCTGCAACGTGCTCACGAACCTGAAGCACTTCCTGGTCAACTTGCTGCATTTGGCATTAACAGTGGTGGTAGCATGATGAAGTTATTGATGACTCACCCACCACTTGAAGAACGTATTGCTGCATTGCAAAATCTTCGTTAAATAAAAAAACTGGTGCGAGTTTAAAACAACTCGCCCCTTTTCGCTTTTTACAGAATATATAAAAAATCATGAGCATTTCACTTTCAAACCGAGTCAACGCAGTCAAACCTTCTCCCACGCTAGCTATTACCGCCAGAGCAGCTCAAATGCGCGCAGCAGGCAAAGATATTATTGGTCTTGGTGCGGGTGAGCCAGATTTTGATACCCCAGATTTTATTAAACTAGCTGCTATTGACGCCATTAACAAAGGTTATACTAAATACACAGCTGTTGATGGTATTGCGAGTTTGAAAACAGCCATCATTAACAAATTCAAAAAAGATAACGGTTTAACATATTTACCTAAACAAATTTTAGTTTCTTGTGGAGGTAAACAAAGTTCATATAATCTTACTCAAGCATTATTAAATCCCGGTGATGAAGTCATTATTCCTGCTCCTTATTGGGTATCGTATCCTGATATGGTCATTTTGGCAGATGGGATACCTGTCATTATTAATACTACGCAATCACAAAATTTTAAAATAACACCCGCACAGCTTTGCGCAGCGATTACGCCTAAAACACGCTTAATTTTTATTAATAGCCCCTCTAATCCTTCTGGCGTTGCCTATTCATTAGACGAATTAAAAGCCCTAGGAGATGTGCTAGCTAATTTCCCAAATATCATTATTGCAACGGATGATATGTACGAACATATCCTCTGGGAATCAGGTACATTTGTAAATATTTTAAATGCGCATCCAGAATTTTACGATCGCACCGTTGTCATGAACGGCATTTCAAAAGCTTATTCCATGACAGGATGGCGTATTGGCTATGCAGCAGGCCCTGAAAAATTAATTGAAGCCATGTGCACCATTCAGTCACAAAGCACATCTAACCCTACATCCATTTCACAACACGCGGCAGTTGCAGCGTTAACAGGCGATCAAAGTTTTATTCACGAAATGTGTGTTGAATTCAAAAAACGTCACGATTTTGTTGTTGCTGAATTAAATGCGATTGATGGCATTGAATGCTTGCCAACGGATGGAACATTTTACGTTTTTCCCAATGTTGAAAGATTGATAGCACGTTTAGATGGAATTGATAATGATTTAGCCTTTTCGGATTATTTAATTGAAAAAGCAGGCGTTGCCCTTGTTCCCGGTTCTGCTTTTGGAAGTGAAGGGCATATTCGCATCTCTATTGCTACAAGCATGGAAAATTTAAAAAATGCACTACAACGCATTAAACAAGCCATTTAATTATGTAATGGACAGATAAAAACGAAATTCGTAAAACCTCTGATCAATCTATCTATGTTTTAAGGACGGAAGATGAATAGCCAACTTTTACGCTGTGTGTCGTTAATTGCGGCACTAGGATTTATGACAACAGCTCAGGCAATGAAAATTGCTGTGACTGATTTAACCTACTCTGAAACCGTTAATCAGTATTTTAGAGACATTAATTATCATGAAAAATCAAGCAACCAACCGCAAATTGACTCTGCTGATTCACATGACACTTATAGTTATATTGAATACGGTGAGCTACATAAATTTGTTGGCGACATTAGAGACGAATTAATACACAGCGGTTTACAAGTAGTTCAAGCGAAGCCATATAACGCGGCGAAAAATGAAAAAATTTTGGACATCATTGGCCGCATCAAAAAAGGTTACTATCCAAATGCCGACTATGTACTCTTTGGCACGGTTAGCGACTTAGAATTTCGCGATGAAGCCAACCCTATCATCGGCACCAACAACGTGGCAAATACGTTCAGTTTGATGCTTGTAACTGAATTTAATTTGATCAATACGAAAACCTATGAGATAAAATCGTCATTTAGTACTTCAACAGAAGGGCAGGATGTTAGAGTGGGTACTCCTGGCAGTAAGGCAATACCTAGTCGCGGTAAAATCATTTCAGAGGTTTCACGTAATATGGGCTTGGAAGTTGCTCAGCAAATTAACTATCAATTAGGCAATGGAAACGACTACCCTAGTGGAGACGGCGAATACAATCACGCTTTTCCATCTCAGCAACCTGAAAGCGACATTATGCACTTTAATCAATAAAGTCATACTTAAAAAAAACGCCCTAGAATCGAAAACTCTAGGGCGTTTTTTTATATCAAAAAACACAATCTATTTGGGTTCTTTTAAATCCGCAGACATATGCCATGGTGAAAATGGAAAGGGTAATTTTTCGGTTGAAAACGTCAGAAATAGTAAAATATGGTACTCGTAAATGGACAAACTACGTCCAAAATTGACGATATTTTCATTCTTCTCACCGCTCAGCAAGACAAACACCAGTTGCATTAAAATCACTGCCCATGCAAGCCAGCGCGCAATTGTCACAACCACCGCAAATAGTAACATCAAAAAAATGCGTTTCCATGTCTGCAAATGAGATAAATGACCGTTGATTTGCTCTTCCATTGCTATTAACCTCTGTTCATAATATCACGTAAATCAAGTGCCGCCGCATTCGCACGCGCAATATGGTTTGCCATCGACAATGAATAGTTAGCAAATAAACCATAACCACTACCATCTAAAACCATCGGACTCATAATAGGTGTTAAACTACTTTCCAATTCTCGAATCATAATATCCACGGTACGCATAGCCCGTTTATCTAGCAAAATATCATGAAAATCGTGCTTAATTGCACGCAAAATATGAAGCAATGCCCAACTAGCGCCACGCGCTTCATAAAATACGTTATCAATTTCAAGCCAAGGCACTTTCGTTGCCCCTTTGCCGCTTGCTTCTTGAATTTCTAAATCAGTCAAACCTGGTGAAAAATTACTGCTTGAACTATTTGAACTCAATCGGGTCGACAAATCGCCTAAACGTTTAATCACAATCTCCGTGTATTGCCATAAGTTGTCCGCACGAGCATAGAATTGCGCTTTTTTACCCGCATTTGGATTTTTCAAACGCTCCATATATTTATGTAACGCTTCAATCCCTTTTTCGTATTCAGCTTCAGTTGCAGGAAGTGCCCATGAATTTCGTTCATAGTAAAAATATGGCTCAGCAATCGCTAAATCTGGATCTTGTTCAGATTGAGATTGATCACGTGCAAAATGGTTTCTTAACGCTGTGGTTCCATCACGCAGCATCACCAATGCACCAAATTCCCAACTCGTAATGTTATCAAGCAGAACCCCTGGAGGTGCAATATCATTGGTAATATATCCACCGCTTTTATGCAGCAATGTATCAGCAATATGTGATAATGTACTTGAATAAGCGTAACCTAAAGGCAAGTCAACAGCTAACGCTTCATAACTCGGCGTGGCAGCTTCTTGATTTTCTTCGGCACTCACATGTTCTGTTTTAATTGTTTCGGGGTTTGCCTGCAGGATAGCTTCTTCTAAAATATTGAATTGCGCTGGCTCCCTGCCCCACCATTGTGATAACACAAATAGAACAAAAAGACTCGTTAACGTTAAAACACTCAAAATCCAAGCAGTACCTCTGGATTTGATGCCTGTTATTTTTTCGCTTGCCGCCATAATTTGAACCTTGAAAGCAAATATCTTTGCGTGAAAATTATTTTAAATTAAAGCGCATAGTAGCAGATTTTTACTTTTTTTGGCATGGTGAATATGGTTAAAAAAGTTTTTTTTTCGCTCGCGGATGCGCGTTATCGTACACTTTTGCTAAATGTTCAAAATCTAAATGCGTATAAATTTGAGTGGTACTAATGCTACTGTGCCCGAGCAATTCTTGAACCGCTCGTAAATCCTGACTAGATTGCAATAAATGACTGGCAAATGAATGTCGCAACATGTGCGGGTGAACATGCGATTGAATTCCTTTTTTTGTACACCATTGTGCTAGTCGATACTCTACACTTCGCTGACTTAATCGACTGCCGCGAGCAGATATAAAAACGGCTAATTCATTGCCAGAAGAAGCTTGACGATGCTCAAACCATTTTTGCAGAGCGTCGATTGCTTTACTTCCGATCGGCAAAATACGTGCTTTACCACCCTTACCCGCTTGAACTCGCAACGATTTACCACGTAAATCTATATCAGGCATATTTAAGCCCACTAATTCACTTAATCGTAAACCCGAAGAATAAAACAGCTCAAACATCGCCACGTCCCGCATCTCTAAGACTGAATTAGCACCTGAATCAAGTAATCCACCTACTTCATCAACATCCAATGTTTTTGGTAATTTTCTTGCCTGTTTAGGGGCTTTTACATGTTGCGCAGGATTTGCATTGACAATAGCCTGTTTAAATAAAAAACGATAAAAACATCGTATAGACGATAGCTCTCGTTGCAAACTTTTACTACTTAATCCTTTACGATGACGCGTTGCAATGTGCTGGCGAACATCACTCGTTTGCAGTTGTTCCCATTGCTCAACACTTTTTGTCACACAAAAACCCACCAAATACTTTAAATCACGTTGGTAACTTTTCAGCGTATGAATCGAAACCCTCTGTTCCACTTCGAGTTGCTTTAGAAAATCAACTAATTGTTGTTGAGCAACAGCTTGCACGTTTATTTTGAGCGTTTAGTACTATTAAACGTATAAGAAGAAACTATGTTATGTTTATTAAAACGAATCACTAAATCTTCTGAATTACCACTGCCAATCAAACTATAGGTGTAATCGCCATACGTCCAAGTTTTTAATCCGTTTTCAATCCCAATTCGCCAAGGCGTACCGAATATATTAGTAATATCGGTTTGCGTACTTTCGCCAATTTTGATACTTGTCACTTGACCAGCAGGAAACTCATGCCCAACCGTCATACAGGCTGTTAATAAAACCGCTGATAAAACAATCAGTGTATGGCGGATAATTTTTTGAACATTAAAATCGATGTTTTTCATGAAGTTTATCCTAAAATGTTAAGTTTTAGTTCGAATTAAAATGGAACTAGTTTGCATTACAATGTTAATAACGACTCAGTCGATGTGTCCAAATATAATCGGCCGACTGATAATAACTCATCACATCATTAACTAAATCAGTTTGCGTTTCAGGCGCTACACTATGATGTTGACCCAGTGGATCATCTACCACATCAATCTTTTGTTGCGGTGATAAATACACTAATTTATTATCTTTAAATAAACCTAATTTTTGATAATTACTAATTAGAGCACGTCCCTTCTCAGGCGCTGTTTTCAAAATATCTTGACCGTAAAATTGGCTTTCATAACGTAAATTGAGTAGCCCAAGCAATGTAGGTGCAACGTCTATTTGACTTGAAAGTGTTGTATTTTCAACAACAGGAACGTGCTTAGGTGCATAAATAAATAGTGAATATGATATTTATCCACTGGCAGATCCGTTTTACGTGCGCTACCAGCGCAATGGTCAGCCACCATTACAAAAATTGTATTGTCAAACCAGGGTTTCGTTTTTGCTGTTTTGATAAACTCTTGTATCGCATAATCCGTGTATTTCACTGCACCCTCACGACTTTTTCCAGAGGGTATATCAATTTTCCCTTCTGGATATGAATAGGGGCGATGATTTGTGGTCGTCATAATCTGAAAGAAAAATGGTTTATCCTGAGAAAAATCGTTATCAGCTTCTTTTATGGTGCGATTAAAAATAATATCGTCAGAAACGCCCCATGCATTTTTAAACGTCACTTCCTCAGAAGTAAATTGATTCTGGTCCAAAATACGATAGCCATTTCCTTCATAAAACGCATTCATATTATCAAAATATCCCATGCCACCATATAAAAACGCGGTATCGTAACCACGCTCTTGCAAAACATGTCCTAAATTAAACAACTTTTCGTTATCAGGGCGCTTCACAATGGATTGGCCTGCAGTTGGCGGAATAGAGAGTGTTAACGCTTCTAACCCTCGAATTGTACGCGTTCCTGTTGCATAAAAATTAGTAAATAATGCGCCATCTTGAAACCAATTATCCATAAAGGGCGTAATTTTATTTTTATTTCCAAATTTAGTTAAATAATCCGCACTCAAACTTTCAACTGTAATTAAAACAATATTTAGCTTTTTTTCTGGTCCATCTGCTGTAATTTGTCGTTTAATATCATAGAGACTTTCATTAGTCACGCTCAACTGCGTTTTGATTTTTTGTGATAATTGAGCATCATCAGCTAAACGATAAAATTGACGATAATTAAGTTCATTATTTCGAAACGCAGAAAAAAATTGATAACCACCATTTGCTGCAATTTCATTTAAGTACGTATTTTGTGAGAATTGATACGTTGTACGATGAATTGAAAAATAACTCACTATCGGCAACAAAAATAATAAACCTGCAATTTTAATTCTTCGAGAAAATGTTTCTTCATTTTGAAAAGTGACTGCAAAATGATGTCTAACCATTAAAAAAACACTCACTGTAATAACAAATACACCCGTTAACAATTTACCTAACGGATAGGATTCAATAATATTTTGAACCACTTCATGCGTATAAATTAAGTAATCTACTGCGATAAAATTAAACCGTACGCCAAACTCATCCCAAAATGTCCATTCTGCTAAAATCAGAAAAAACAGTCCGTACAAACTGATTAAAAAGACTATGGCGGAAATCATTTTACTGATTGAATGGCCATACCATCGTTGAGGCATTACAACAAGATATAACGTAAACGGAATTAACAAATAGGCATAAAATGCGCTGTCATATATAACACCCATCACAAAAGCGTAAAGGATTTGAACAATCGGTGTATCGATATCTGCCCATTGTTTAACTAATAATGCAATGCGCAATAAAGCAAAAGATACTAGGTTGATGACAAAAAATAATCCTAAAATAGCAAACCGCGAGCGTGGCAGAACTAATCGCATTACTTAGATATCCATGAATAGCATTGGAATGCCGTAGGTTAAAATAAAGTAAGTTAAAGCAAATGTTAGACTGGTGGTGATTTTATGAGCAAAAAAACGTCGCAAAATATACGCTACAATCCCCAAATACCAGCCAACTAAAAATATAGCCATTCCAATACCAATCCATTCACGGTATTCATAGTGCATTTTAACCATGACAAAATCCAGCACTTCGCAAAGAATAGCCAGTGTCATGATAAAATTTTCACATACAAAGATCGCTGTAAAAACACGTTGAAATAATAAAATATTTTTATGAACAAACAAAAATATAGCAACTGAAGAGAACGCCATAATGGTTCGCAGAAACACTTCCAATGAACCATCTGCAAAATCTGCAATTAAACCTTCAACGATAATACCTGAAATTAAATAAAACAAAACTGTATTATAAGAAAATGCAGAAGTAGGCGTTAAATCTATTGGGTCAGATTTAAAAAAACATAATTTTAGATAAGAAATCAGTAAATTCATAATATATCAAAGTCTAGCTAATTGTTTTTTAATAACGTAATTAAACGCGTTGCAATAACTTCACTCATTTGTGTTAAAAATAAATGTCCCATGCTGGCATGAAATCGGTTTTCATCACGACTACCAATGGCCAGTAATCCCTCAATTTCTGTAAATAACATAGGGATAATAGCGCAAGATTTCACTTCATTAGCATTAAAACCAAACAATACCCTTGCTTGAGTCAACGTTGGTTGACCACATCGAGGCAAGCCATAACTTAATTCACGTGCAAAGGCCTTCAAATCATTACTTTCAGGCGAGATAAAAATATCGGCATATTCTGTATTATTTTCTATTTGAATAATTCGAATCGCGGCATAGTCCGTCAAAAAATATTCCGATAATACTAAATTTAAATTTGTCACGACTTCATCTAACGTTTTTGCGTCAAGAAGTGCGAGATTTAATTTGTGCATCCGATTGACAGCAGTATCGTTATCTCTTGCGATATCAATCAACTCAATTAATTGATTTTCCATGTCTTGATATCGCCCACGAAACAATTCTAATTGCTTTGAAATTAACGATACAGCCCCTCCACTTGGATGAGGGATACTCATGTTTTCAAGTAGTTGAATGTGTTTCGTAAAAAAATCAGGATTTTCTTCTAAAAACGCGGCAACCTGCTCATCATTTATAACGACTGTTTTCTTTGTAACTATTTTTTTAATGGCCTTCGGTTTAACACTTTTTGGACTTTTTATTTTCTTAATTGAAGTCACTGCTTCTTGTTCACTCATAATGCAATAAATCCTTCAAATACAGAAACTGCAGCACCCGTCATCAATACCGAGTGACCGCGTCCTGCCCAGCTAATTTCTAATGTACCACCAGGAAGCTCAACGCTCACCGTACTATCTAATAAATTCTGCTCAATGCCAACAACCACAGCTGCGCATGCACCACTCCCACAAGCTTGTGTTTCACCAGCGCCACGTTCAAAAACGCGAAGTTTAATGACATCTCGGCTAACAATTTGCATAAATCCGATATTCGCACGCTCTGGAAAAATAGCATGACTCTCAAGCGCTTCGCCAATCGTCTCAACAGGTGCTGTTTTAATATCATTAACCTGCAAAACAGCATGAGGATTGCCCATCGAAACGGCCCCAAATGCTTTTTCCGTATCATTGACTTTTACAGTATAAAAACGTGCTTCTTGTTCTTCAATTAATGGAATTTCCACAGGTAAATGACGTGGTATCCCCATATCAACCGTAATTAAGTCATCATCTGCATAGCGTAAAATGAGTTGCCCAGACTTTGTTTCAACAACGACTTCATCTTTATCCGTTAATTTTTTATCTCGCACAAATCTCGCAAAACATCGTGCGCCATTACCACATTGTCCAACTTCAGTTCCATCTGCATTAAAAATGCGATATTTAAAATCCACATTGGGTTGACTAGTCTGTTCAACCACTAACATTTGATCAAAACCAATACCCGTATGGCGATTTGCCATGAAGCGGATTTTCTTGGGAGAAAGTGCAATGCGTTGATTAATGGCATCAACCACAACAAAATCATTACCAAGACCGTGCATTTTAGTAAATTTCATAAGCATTTTATTATTAAACTTGTGTACCACCGACGGTAATACCGTCAATTTTAAGTGTAGGTTGACCTACGCCAACAGGCACACTTTGTCCATCTTTTCCACAAGTCCCAACACCGCTATCAAGCTCTAAATCATTACCAACCATTGATACTTTTGTGAGTACATCCGGACCGTTTCCAATCAAGGTTGCACCTTTTACGGGACGTGTAATTTTTCCATTTTCAATTAAATAGGCTTCACTAGCTGAGAACACGAATTTTCCTGATGTAATATCCACTTGCCCGCCCGCAAAATTTTTCGCGTATAAGCCATTTTTGACTGATTTAATAATATCTTCAGGATGATGTTGCCCTGCAAGCATGTAAGTATTTGTCATGCGAGGCATCGGAAGATGAGCGTAAGATTCACGTCGTCCATTGCCAGTTGAACTCACTCCCATCAAACGCGCGTTTAGGCGATCTTGCATATACCCTTTCAAAATACCATTTTCAATTAAAATGGTATTTTGCGATGTTGTTCCTTCATCATCAATACTGAGTGATCCACGTCGCCCTTGAAGTGTTCCATCATCAACAACAGTACATAATTCTGAGGCAACGCGCTCACCTACACGCCCACTAAAAGCCGACGTTCCTTTACGATTAAAATCACCTTCAAGTCCATGTCCAATCGCTTCATGCAGCAAAATACCAGGCCAACCAGCACCCAAAACCACCGTCATATTACCTGCCGGCGCCTCACCTGCTTCTAAATTAACGAGTGCTTGCCGCACGGCTTCTTTGGCATAATCAAACCCCGTCTCTTTCTCAAAGAACATCCCGTAATCACAGCGCCCACCACCACCCATGCTACCTTGTTCACGCTTCCCGTTTTCTTGAACAATAACAGTCACATTTAATCTGACCAGTGGGCGAACATCTGCGAGTAAATGCCCATCTTGATTAGCAACCAAAATATGTTCATATACGCCTGATAAACTGATAATCACTTCTTCAACACGTGAATCTAATTTTCGTGTTTGTGCATCAATTTCTTTTAGGAAATCAATTTTTTGCTGATCGTCAATTGATTTTAATGGATTGACAGAAGGATAAAGTACGCGTGCATTTTGCGTAATTGCTTTTAAATTAACCTCTGCATGTTGTCCTTGGCGAGTAATCGCTTTTACATTATTAATAGCTTCAAGCAGAATGGGAATTTCTAAGCGATCACTGTACGCAAAACCTGTTTTTTCACCCGCTACTGCTCGCACGCCAGCACCTTGTTCGATACTATGATGCCCTTCTTTAACGATACCACCTTCAAGCACCCAAGATTCAGAATGTGTCGATTGAAAGTAGATATCAGCCGCATCTATCTGCGCACTTAAAAGATGACCCATCAATTTTTCAACATCCATATCTTGAATATTGGCTGGTGTTAAAATGGCTTGTCGTGCAAGGTTCAGTAAGTGCATAAAATCCTTCTTTTTAATTTTTTAAGTTGATTTTTTCGTAGTAGATAATAAATTCACTAAAATTTGCTCGTAAATTTGGCTCAAAATTTCCAACTCACCTACCCCGATATGCTCGTTAACTTTGTGAATACTTGCATTCAATGCACCCAGTTCAATAACTTGTGCGCCTGTTGGGGCAACAAATCGACCATCAGACGTCCCTCCACCGGTGTCATCAAGTGTTTCAAAACCTGTCACTGATTGAATAGCGCGATGCGTTGCATCAATTAATTCACCATTTTGTGTTAAAAAAGGATTACCCGATAGGCGCCAAACTAAATCGTATTTTAAACCATGCCGATCTAAAATAGCTTGTGTTCGCTGTTTTATGATGGATTCTGTGAGTTCCGTACTGAATCGTAAATTGAATTGTACATTTGCATTCGCTGGAATGATATTTTCTGCACCAGCACCGCTATTAAAATTTGAAATTTGTAAACGTGTTGGCGGGAAAAATTGATTTCCTTCATCCCATATTTCTTTAATCAACTCGTTTAATGCGGGGGTAACATTATGAATTGGATTATCAGCAAGTTCCGGATACGCAACATGCCCTTGAATGCCATGAACTGTCAAATTCGCACACAATGAACCACGTCGCCCCACACGAATCACGTCGCCAATTTTCTTATCGCTCGATGGTTCACCAACAAGGCACCAATCTATTTTATCGCCACGTTTTTCGAGTACATCAACCACTTTTACAATGCCATGCGTAGCAGCACCCTCTTCATCACTGGTCAGCATAATGGCTATTGAGCCAACGTGATGCGGATTTTTGGCAATAAAACGCTCAACAGCCGTAATAAATGCTGCAATACCCCCTTTCATATCCGCTGCGCCGCGTCCATAAAGATTGCCATCACGTATAGTAGGCTCAAATGGCGGTGATTCCCATAAATGCATGGCACCTACAGGCACAACATCCGTATGCCCTAAAAAAACAAATAATGGTTTTAATTCACCACGACGCATCCAGCTATTTTCCGTATCACCAAAATTTAATCGTTCATCAACAAAACCCAAGGACTTTAAACGCTCGGCAATGAGATCAAGACAGCCTGCGTCATTTGGCGTGACAGATTCACGTCGGATTAACTCTTTTAATAACTCTAATGTATCGCTCATAATAAATTGCGCTCATAAATAGCAACATCAAAACCAATAAATAAATGCGTACCGCTATCAAGAACGGGGCGTTTTAATAAGGTGGGATACTCCACAATTAAGGGTAAAGCATTTTCAATGGTCAACGCTAAATGCTGTTGCTGCGATGATAATTCTCGCCAACTAGTACTTTTTTTATTTAATAAACGTTGCCAATCATCCACTCGCACTGCAAAGGTCTCAAGTAATTCAACTGATAACCCTGCAACGCGAATATCGTGATATTGATAATCCAGTTGATTTGATGTCAACCAATTACGTGCTTTTTTCACAGTGGAGCATGTCGCTATTCCGTAGAGAACAATCATGATTAAACCATTATTCTCCGCTTAATAACTCTTCAATAGGGGGAAGTTCTGGATCTGTTTTGCAACGGACTTTATAAACGTCAATGAGCTCCATTAAAGCTTGCTCTAAATCGCCTAAAATTTCCTCTTCATATTCAATTTCGTCTTCGGGTACTTCACCTGATTCCAAATAGTCTTTTTGAACATTGACGCCTTCTTCAACTGAAAGGATTGAGTACATTAAGGTTGTGCTTGAAATTTCTTTGCTCATATTATTTTTAGTGGTTAATAGTGAATGAAAAAATGAAAAAAAACCTGACTATCAGGAAAAGACAACAGTTACTTATTTTGATACATAACGCGTCACGTCTTCTATCCCTGCTGCAACAAATCCGTTTTTTCGCAGTCGACAAGCATCGCAAGTGCCACAGGCTTCACCTTGTTCGCTTGCAGAGTAACATGACACGGTTTGTCTATAATTCACACCGAGCTGGGTACCTTGCTCAATAATTTGTGCTTTAGTTAAATAAATCAGTGGCGTATGAATTTTAAAAGGGATACCTTCAACACTTGATTTGGTTGCGACATTGGCTAAATTTTCAAAAGCAGCTATAAACTCCGGACGACAATCTGGATAACCCGAATAATCGACAGCATTCACGCCAATAAAAATATCCTGTGCCTTTAACACTTCCGCCCATCCAAGCGCTAGTGATAAAAAAACCGTATTTCGCGCTGGCACATAAGTGACAGGAATTCCCGCTTCTAAACTTTGCGGTACATCAATATGTGAATCTGTTAATGCCGATCCACCAATACTACCTAAATCTAAACGTATGACCTTTAATTCAACCTCATAATCTGCGGCAATTTTCGCTGCCGCTTGCAATTCTGCATTATGCCGTTGCCCATAATCAAAACTCAACGCATAACACGTATAACCTTGAGCTTTTGCTTTAGCTAAGACGGTAACAGAATCTAATCCGCCGGAAAGTAGTACAACCGCTTTTTTATCCATTTTATTTTCCCTGTGCGTCTTGCCACAAGAATTTGTGCAATTGAATTTGAAAACGCACTGCTAACTTATCTTCTAATATTTTTTCTGCTAATTGTGTCGGATTCTGCTGATCTGCAACAGGAGAAAATAAAACATGACAATGACACGTTAAATCATATTGCTTAAGTATATTTTTTGACCAGTTATAATCTTCTTCGTCTGCAATAACAAATTTGACTTCATCTTGTGCGGATAAATACGCTATATTTTCGTATCGATTTTTATCCATTTCACCCGAAGAAGGTGTTTTTAAATCCATCACTTTTGTTACGCGTGAATCGACTTTTGACACATCTAACGCACCGCTAGTTTCAAGCGAAACGCAGTAGCCTAAATCAACCAATTTCGCTAGTAAACTGATACATTCACTTTGTGCTAAAGGCTCACCACCTGTTACACAAACGTTTCTACATTGATATTTTTCAACTTCTGCAAAAATTGCGTCAAACGACATTTTTACACCGCCCGAAAAAGCATAACTGGTATCACAGTAAACACATCGAAGCGGGCACCCTGTCAAGCGAATAAATACAGTTGGCAAACCTACTCTACTTGACTCACCTTGCAGAGAATAAAAAATTTCACTAATTCTCAACGTTTCGAGCATCAATTTTTCACGTCTGTAAACTGTTGCAGTTTTTTCGCTGCAATTTGTGAGGATGGCGAACTAGGAAAATCTGTAATTACCCGAGTGAAATAGTCTTTTGCTTTTGCTGTATTCCGTTGCTCCATCTCCATGAGACCTAGCCTTAATATTGCATCTGGAACTTTTGCACTATTGGGATATTTTTCAATAACCAAATTAAATGCCTTACGAGCAGCATCCGGATTTTTATTAACTCGATAAGCTTCACCCAACCAATATTGTGCATTATTTGCATATTGATTATTTGGATCTTTACTGAGTAAGGCATTAAATTGCGTAATAGCTTCCAGCGTTTGACCATTACGGAATGCATCGTAAGCTTGCGTATACTGCTGTTTTTTATCCCCATCAGTACTTTGTCCTGAAGAAGGCGCGACAGCAGGTGAAATAGATTTAGATGCAGGCACTTCAGCTTCCTGCTCTTTCTCTTTTGGTGTAGACGACTCGGTTGCCACATTCGATTTATTGCTATTCATTTTCGTTTCCATTTGCTGCAAACGATCGTCAAAATCAGAATACATTATCGATTGTTTCTTTTTTAACTCAGCAATTAAATTCGTCTGTTCTTCAATTTTGCCATTTAATTGCTGAATTTCATTCTGCGCTTCATCTAGTCGCGTCATCAGTTCATAAGTATTATTGACCGATGTATTCGCTTGAGCTGGAATGACAGCAGGTGCACCACTTGGATAAGATGAGTTATCTATAACGGGAGCGAGCTCAGCAAAAGCCATACTCGACAACGACCATAACAAAAGCGCAGACAATTTTTTCATAATAATTTAGTACGCAAGCTCAACGCGACGATTAAGTTCCCAAGATGATTCATCATGCCCCATCGCAACTGGCTTTTCTTCACCGTAACTAACAACGCTCAATTGTGCCTCAGAAACACCCTGTGCTTTTAGCATCGCACCAATTGATTTCGCACGTTGCTCACCTAAACCAATGTTATATTCACGTGAACCACGCTCATCGCCATTTCCTTCCAACACGACATGTTGACTTGGATTAGCGAGCAAATAACGTGCGTGCGCTGCAATCACTGGAATAAAATCTTGCTGTACTTGACTGCTATCAAGCATAAAGTAAATGGTTCTTTTTGATAACGGGTTATTTGGATCGCTAAATTCAGGTGGCAAACCATTCGCGCCATGTGCGCCATAACGACCACCATTTAGACCTGAACCACCAAAGCTTGATCCACCATTCAATCCACTTGTTGATGCGTCACCAATACCATTAGCGCCATTTAAACTTCCGTCAGTCAAACTAGCATCTTTTTCTTCATCCGAACTACAACCTGCTAAGGCTAATGTACTTAAAAGGGCGAGCATCGCCATTTTGTTATTTAATTTCATTGTTATTTCCAATTAGTTAAGGGTTTAAAAGTTAATTATTTATTTTGGCGACCATGCCGGTTCGCGCACTTCAGTACTATCAAAAACAAGTTTTTGTTGCATTTTACCATCGACAGAAACCGCTGATAAATAACCAGTACTTCCTTTTCGTGACGCATAAAGCACCATACTACCGTTAGGCGCAAAACTAGGTGATTCGTCTAGCGGACCAGACGTCAAAACACTAATCGATTTTGAATTCACGTCCATTACACCAATACGGTAATCACCACCGTTCCCATGTACCATGGTGAGATATTTTCCATCCGGTGAAAAACTCGCTCTCGCGTTGTAACTACCGCTAAAAGTGATTCGTCTTTCCTCTCCACCTTGCGAAGGAACCACATACAACTGTGGTTTCCCACCACGATCCGATGTAAATACAATATTTCTACCATCAGGCGACCATGTTGGCTCAGTATCAATAGAGCGATTTTTTGTTAATTTAGTCACATTACGTGAACCTAAATCTAAAATATATATATCAGGACTTCCATCTTTTGATAAGGTGACAGCAAGTTTCGTACCATCTGGCGACCAAGCTGGCGCACCATTAATTCCGGGAAACTCTGCAACTCTTTCACGTTGACCTGTCGCAAGCGTTTGTGTGTAAATTGCCGCGCTTTT
>Ga0114974_10000598_pt1 | contig 29544 bp, 42 predicted proteins | sample S_130206_EF_Meta_FD_87318 | JGI IMG/M metagenome (GOLD analysis project Ga0114974, IMG submission 87318) | Freshwater microbial communities from Lake Simoncouche, Canada to study carbon cycling - S_130206_EF_MetaG | ecosystem: Environmental > Aquatic > Freshwater > Lake | place: Lake... | reverse complement strand
AGGTGGTCGTTAGAGCGTTGACGCATCGCTTATTTGCCCCTTTTAAACTGCTGTTTGCCCCTTCTTATTAGCCCCCATGATACCATGAAAGGGCTGAAATAGCAATAAACAAAGCGTTTGGTAAAAATCTGAATAGGCAAATAGTGGAGACGATCGGGATCGAACCGACAACCCCCTGCTTGCAAAGCTGAGGGCAAACTGTTGTACTGTATGGGTTTAGGTCATTTTCATCCCGCCGAACAGCTCGACGGGACAAGAGTGAATTTAGACTTCCGACCACCTGACTGTCAAGAAAAATCTTGATCCATTTCTTCAAGTTCTTTTTCAAGTTCCTTGAGGGCAGGTTTCATCATGGCGATTTGCTCGTCGAATGTCAGATCCAAATAACATTTTAGTAAAGCTGATACGAGGGCTTCGGCTGAGACCTGTCGGCCTTCAAAAACCAATCCTCGTTCAGACAGTTCGATGCAGTTTCTTTTAATGCCTTCATGTATACGAGGCGTTGATCGGGCATTAACTCGCGGTCCAGAGCTTAACGTAGCCATTACTATACGACCCTTTCCACGTGGGACGATTGAGATTTAGACACAAGACGTTCTTGCGTCAATCAGATAGTAGTCCGTCTCGAAACGATTGTCAACAAGAAAGTCAAAAATATTTTTTCGTATCGATCCTACGTTGACCCTTCATATATAGAGCAAAACAAAATGGTGCAGGGGAGTAGTGTACAAGATTTTACCTGACCGATATCCACGACCTCCTGCGTATTTTTAAGCGTTTCGTGAAAAACCTGAAAATTTTTTCGTATTTGCTGTTGACATGTTTTGCGTGAACCGATATCTTCCACTATCCCAACTGGGGGATGACAAGAAGTCTTAACGAAGGGAGTCCAGCAATGGATTTAAAGAATCAAGCTGTTGTGTTGGTACGTGCAGGAATCGCCAAAAAGATTGGCAGACCACACTTTAGCTCGTACGAAGCAAACTGCCAGATTGAAATGTCGGTCGATCTTGGGATGGTTACGGATGAGCGTTTTCCACAGTTGCTGGGAGACATTTACGACCGTGTACAAAAAGCAGTGGATCAGCAGATTGCCGAAGAAGTTGGTCGAGACGGAGTCTCTGCCACACCACCTCCTGCCAAGCAAAATCTGATTGAACAGGCGGCTGAACAGCCAACCGTGATCAAACCTGAAAAACCTTTCAGGGATTTCTTGCTGGCTAAGTCTCAGGAACTGGCTGTTGCTCCACAAGGGCTTGTCAAGCACTGGTACAAATGCTTTGTCGATGGCTCGGAAACGGATTTCCAGAAGCAGGGTAAAGCTCTTGCCGACTTGTGGGATGCTGGTCGTGTGGGTCCATTGGTCATGACGGAACGACTTACTCAACAACCTGTTGTCTGATAAGAACTGATCAGGAGGATCAACCATGCTAGTACTTTCAAGAAACCCTGGCGAATCGATTGAATTGTTTGGACCTGACGGGAGGTTGCTTGCAAAGATAACGTATATCACTCTGTCAAGCACGAGGTCGATCAGGGTTGGCATCGAAGCAGAATTAGACGTTCAGGTGGCCCGTTCTGAAATTGTGGGGCGACCAAATTGTGGGAAAAAACTCCCTCACTCTCGAATGGATAAAAGTTCTTAAGAATCATGGGATCAATACGGTTCCCATGTCTTCTGAACAGAAAATGCCATTGATTCAAACGTCCCAATATTGGAGCGGTTTTCCACTGTCGGCCATGAAAGATCTATCACCTAAGAATATTGCTGCATTGCCAGGGCTGGCATCACGTTTACTCGTACTGGACCTGGATGGTCCGCAGGATATGATCCGTGAATTCTTTCAAACTCGACCGTCTTTACCGCGAACTTGGCAAGTTAGTACTGGCGGGGGTGGTTTGCACATCTGGCTCAGATTACCTCACTGGTACTCCCGACCAATCCCCAACGTGCGTCTGTGGCAAGGAACTGGCAAACACGAAGAAATCCTCGTCCTTGGTGACAGAAGGCTTGCTTCCTGCCCTCCTACTCAGTACGGCTCTGGGAAAATGTACAAATGGACGGGTTCAGTCAACCCGCTCACGGGCAAATGTGGCATCGCGCCGCAGTGGTTGCTCAGTGAAATCGAAGACAAAACGACTCAGAAGAAGCAACCTTTTACAGGATCATTGACATTTTCTGCGTCTCGATCTCTTGCCCCATCCGATGAGATCCCTGAACGACTCTCTATCTTGCAGAGTTATGGCTTGAGGCTGGCCGGAAGGCCTAATCAGGCTGGATGGATTCCATGTTATCGACCAGGTGACCCGCATGATAGTCGGCCCAGTGCCTCTGTGCGAGTTGATGGATCGGTAGTCTGGACAAGTGGTGGTTCTATGGACTTCTGGGGTGCATTGGTTGCACTCCATGCTTTTGACTCGATTGAAGCCGCAGTGGCGGCAATAAGAGGGATTTGATGAATTACGCTAGTGACTACACGAAGTCGGACGAAAAAGCTCGCCACATTATGCCTGAAGGTACTCACCTGGGCAAAATCTTTGCAGTCGTTGACGTTGGGTCTCATCCCAAGACCTTTGAAGGTATCACAAAAGACTCTAGGACGATCAAGGTCGGCTTTGAGTTTCCCCCAGAGACTACAGGTGGTCGGCCCATCACCAAATGGAAGGATTACGGAGCGTCGATGTACGCCACTTCCAAGCTGCGACAGTTGGTCGAGAACGTGATTGCCAAACCGCTGAATAACACAGAGGCTGGCGAGTTCAGGATTGAATCGATTGTCGGCAAGTTTGTCTCTGTCGTGTTCACCCACTCGGTCAGCAAGAGGGATGGAGAGACGTATAGCAACATCGCACGCATTTTCCCGACTGCCAGCACCTTCAATTCTCAGGTCGCTGAGTACAGTTGGTGCGTTGACGAAGACGAAACGTCTTCTCTACCAGAATGGCTTTCTCGGATTGCAATGCAGTCGAAAGAGTTCAAACGCAAAACAGGTGGGAATCTAAGCCAGCCATCTTATGTCATGGGGCAACAGGTTAAGGGGTCAGAAGTGGATTTCACTCCACCTCCACCAGCACCCGCACCTCCAGCCCCTGCAAAAGATCCTAATGTGGCTATGACGTTTGGTTTCTAAGGATGTGGGAACGCCCCATGGACGGGGCAACTTTTTTATAGGAGGCAGTGATGATGGATGCAGATCAGAAAATCAGAAATGCTTTTTCGGACGCTGAAAAGGCTGTGCCAGATGCGGAATTGAAATACACAATTATTCGAGAGGCTTTTGAGACTCATAAGGATGATGATGAACGACAGTACGAGTACATTTACGAGCGATTGGCGAAGCCCAAAAGGTCTGCTCTTGCCCGTGATATGAACGCATGGTTATATCTACATAAGATAGCCCATGAACTTCTGGCCCAGTCCCAGATCTGCTTGCTAAACGCTGAAGGCGAAACGCCTGGCCCACTACTTGCAAGATTGCAACGGCCAGTGATTAGGTCGCCCAGGAACTGGAGGATTTGCGGGATTTGTGATGGGACTGGTGAAGACCCAACGATTGCTCATTGCAACGGATGCTGGGGACACGGGTATTATGTCTGAGCTAACCTATTCTGCTATCCAGAGTTGCGAGTTTTCAACTTATCCGTACCAGGATGAGGCGATTGCTAAGATTAGGTCATGGGTCTACGAGGATGATCATAAGGCTGGAATTCTCCAGATGGCGACCGGCGCGGGGAAAACTGTAACGGTAGGAGTCTTGATTCGTCAGTTGATTGAGGAAGGGTTGATTTCTCGAGCCTTGTTCGCGGTCCACCGTACGGAACTTGTAAAACAGGCAATAGATACGTTTGAACTGTGCGGCTTGATGGTGGGTCGTGAACAGGGTTCCCATCACGGGTTTGCCCTGGGCGATCCGCATGTGGTTTGCACAACAATTCAGTCCATGACAAAGCGATGCAAAAGGTATCAGCCAGACGACTTTCAGTTGATCATCACAGATGAATGTTTTCCCGCTGGGACGCTTGTGGATGGGGTTCCTATTGAAAGAATTTGCAATGGCGACCTGGTCGCTACATTCAACGAGTCAAGCCGCAAAATTGAAATGAAGTCGGTTAAGAAAAAACTGGTTTCAGTTCCATCGGAATTAATGACTGTACGTTTCTCAAACGGTTCAGCAATGACTGTCACGCCGAATCACCCAGTGTTTTCCCGAGATCGGGAATGGGTTAAGGCTTGCGATCTTTCTCCAGGAGACATGGTTTATGGATGGCAAATGCAAGGTGTGCGGGAAACAGACGGAAATGGGTTACGGGCGTTATCGAGCGACATGCTCAAAAGAATGTCAGGGGATCGATTCCTCTCTAAGGATGGCAGCAACAAACCGGAAGTATGCGTCTGGTCGTATGAAGTCCAACAATCCAATGAAGAGGGAGGAGGTTCGGGAGAAGCAGAAAGCCAGGCTAAAGGAGATCGGCTGGAAACCCCCAGTGCAAGGGGGGAATGGGAGGGGCATGTCGGTTGCCGAAAAGACTCTGTCGGATCTGACTGGCTTGGCTCCTATTACGGTTTTAACAACGCAGGAATCACGGCAACTCTTCAAGACTCCGAATCATTACAAAATAGATTTGGGTTGCAAGGACATTCGGCTAGCGGTCGAGATAGACGGTCAATCGCACAACTCGATACCAAGAAGAGAGCAGGATCGGCGAAAGGAGGCTTGTCTGAATTCGCAAGGGTGGAAAGTGTTGCGTTTCACGAACAAACAGGTGATGGAACATTCGGAGGACTGTGTGAAGGAGGTGTTACTTATAACCTCGAAGTTGAAGGAAACAATAACTACTTTGCCAACGGCGTATTAGTACACAACTGCCATCACGCAGGAGAGTCCAATAAGACTTACTCGTCTGTTTATGACCACTTTCCTGACGCAAAACTTGTTGGGGTCACTGCAACGATTGATCGACCTGATGGACAGAGCCTGAAGCGTTTTGAGGATGTTGTTTACAGCTACTCGCTTTATGACGCGATCCATGATCCTGCTGGGCCATTTCTATCACCTGTCAAGTTTGTCCGGTGTTCTTTGGGGGTTGACCTGAGGGGGTGCAAAACAACGGGCAAGAATGGCGACTTCGCTCAGGGTGATCTTGGACGTAAGATCCAGCCAGCCATCGAGTTACTAGCAAACGCGATCAGCAAAGAGATCCAGGATCGAAAGAAGATCATTGTCTTCATGCCTGACGTTGGTAGCTCGATTGCCATGGCTGATGCCTTAAAGCAACTGGGACATGCTGCGGACTGGGTTTCCGGCGATAAGCCTGACCGTGACAACACAATTCAGCGTTACAAAAACGGTCTCACAAAGATCCTTGTCAACTGCCAGATCCTGACGGAAGGGTTTGATGACAAGCCTACAGACTGTGTTGTGTTGAAGCCCACTCGAAGCCGTATCGCTTATGCCCAGATGGTTGGTCGAGGGACGAGGCTTTGCAAAGACAAATCGGACTGTTTGATTCTGGATTTCTCACACACAACAGACATGGACCTAATTGGGCCAAGCTCATTGACAGATTGTGAGGAGGTTGATTCCAAGCGTGCTGAGGAGTTGGTCGAAGAGGGTGTTGATCTCTGGCAAGCCGTGGAGCGAGCCAAGACGGAAAGGAAGCAAAGGCAGGAGATTAAGGTTCCGGTTGCCAGGCTGGACATGAGTTATCGGCGGGTCGAGATTAATCCATTTGAGCTTGCTGCTTCTTTGGGTGTGTCCCGAGCCATGCTGACCAACGCCAACCGATTCGGAGAGCTTGCGACTCCCGCCCAGAAGGATTTTCTAAACAAGTCTGGAATGGCAGATGTCAACAACATGACCAAGCGTCAGGCTTCGCAGTTGATCGGCCAGATCATTGACAGGCGAAACTCAGGGCTGTGTTCGATTAAACAGTTGAACTACCTCATTTCACTGGGGATGAAGCCTGAAAAGGCTCGGGGATTGCAGTTTGGTGACGCAGCAGCAGCGATTCAAAAGTACAGGTCGAACCAGGCTGGATCGCAAGAGTAAGGAGAAAATCTAGTGGAGTACACCCGTGCGTACATGAAAGCGATGGATAAAAGGCTGGCTTTTGTATCGGCTCACATGAGGCTGACTCTGAAATGCCCGTCATCGGAATTGATGGATGAGAAAGTGCCGTTGCCCCCCTGTGAGTTGCAGGAAATGGGACATGTCAACGGTGTTCGCAGCGCGAAGTTGAGAGAAAGGAAGAAAAGAAATGCTGGAAAAGAACCAGGTTGGAGAGCTAATCAGAGAAATGAAGCCAGACAACAGATGGTCAACGATAGACGGGGCTACGATCACTCTGGTGGATGAGCCTTATAAGGCCGAGATCTTCTACTATGACAAGGACGCCTTGCATTACCTGATGGTTTATGTGCTTACTGACGGGGTCTTTGCGAAAGACGGGGTCTTTGGATTGAAGTGGATAGGTCATCCGTCGAGGAAAGAAGCGATTCAGGCATTCCATTTTTACGTCATCGAACAAAGGGCGAATTCGTCATGCAGTTGATATACGAACCAAAGGTAAAAGTTGCAACAGTGTCGGTTTTCCGAGACTACGATCTTAAAGATTATGCATCAGGCATGCACGCCCAGAACACACACAGCTTGGACCACATTCCCGAGTTCGCTGGCCGAGTATGCTATCAGTCGTTCAAAAACCCTCGTCCTGGAGGCAATAGGGGTTACATTGGGCATATACTCGAGGTTGGTCATGGAAGCGTCCTGGAACACTCCTACGTGGGCTTATTGATCACAGGTGTATCTCGAAGCCTGACTCATGAGTTGATCCGTCACAGGGCTGGAACGGCTTTCTCGCAACTATCTCAAAGATACGTTGAGCCTGACAACCTGGGGTACATTGTTCCACCTCTGATCATTAGAGATCTTGTCGCGGAGCAATGCTTCAAATCAGAAGTGACTGCTGCGTCTGCCTCTTATGACCGGATGCTCAATGTTTGCACAACAGCTATCAGCCGGAGATGGCAGGAAGATCATCCTGACGAGACAGCTGACCGTGAAGCGTTGACATATATCCGCAAAAAGGCTCGCGAAGCCGCGAGATCTGTTCTGCCCAACTCGATTGAAACTCACCTGTTCATGTCTGGGAATCTAAGGGCATGGCGAAATATCCTTGAACAGAGGGGTTCGATTCACGCTGACCTGGAAATCAGGCGACTGGCTGTGGCGATAGCTCGAGAAATCTACGTCTATGCAACAAGCGTGTTTCAAGATATGCACATATTCATTGATGTTGATGGGTATGAGTCTCTCAAGTTTGACCACAGAAAGGTTTGACCATGGACCATTACATCATGCTGCTCAGGCTTCTAAAACTGATTCAGTTGATTGGCGAAGTCTCGGAAGAGAGGCCTGAATTAAATTTCAATTGGTGGCTTCCTCTTGCAGAAAACAGGCTCAGATTAGAGATAAACGCATCCTCAGGGAGTATAATATAAATGATCAACTTCCAATTGGAAGTCTTTAAAGACGGGCTTGAGATTCAGGCCTACAAAGACTTGAGACAAAAATGTCCTGACAAGGCCAACAGACTTCACTCTGTGGAAATCGATTTGACGAATCGGGTTTTGACTCAGAGAGATTCTGACGGCGTTGCACTTAAAAGATACGAGATAAAAGAGGATGGCAAACTCGTTGGACGGCGAACTAAGAACCGACAGGATCAGCAGTTGCCCAGAGTATTACCGACTGGCTGACGGGAGGCCTTTCTGGCTGTTCTCAGCGACAGATCTGACCACCACACTGTGGAACCATGGGATTGTCGGTTGGCCTTATCACTGTGCGATCTCCGCTCTGGAACATCTGTTTCGGATGGGAGTTAAGGAGGGCGAGGCAGAAACGGATATGGAGTCGTTCCACTGGTGGTGGCATGACGTGCCAGACACTCTGGGAAGACGAAAAGCATACGACCTGGTAATCCTTGAGCGTAGAAAGCTGGGCAGATAAATGGCTGTTTACATAGGGTTTGATCCAGGCTTGAAGGGTGGGATATCAGCTGTCAACGAATACGGAGACATTCTGCATACTCAGTCCATGCCTGTAACCAAAGGTGAGAAAGGGTCGAGCATAGATTTCCATGCTGTCGCGACTCTTGTGAGAGAATGGGAACCGGACTTTTCTGTGATCGAGAAGGTGAGCGCGATGCCTGGTCAAGGCGTGACAAGCATGTTTACCTTCGGCATGGGCTTTGGAGGCTTACAGGCTGTGCTTTGCACTCTTGACAGTCCATTTGCCCTAGTGCGACCTCAGGTGTGGCAATCCGCTGTATTCAAGGGACTGGACAAAAAACTGGGCAAGGCTCGCTCGATTATCTACTGCCAGCAACGGTGGCCTGATCAAGGTAAGCTCAAGGATGGCCCAGCGGACGCTTTGTGCGTAGCAGTTTACGCAAGATCCCTGAAGAACTCGGGAGTCATTGACAGTCGTTACTGACAACCGGAAACCGTAGGCCGATGTTTGCATCAATTTGGTCGGTGCTATCGCTGTGTTTTGCTGGCGAGCGACTCAGACATTCAAGTTGCAGTGACCCAGCACGACTGATCCAATCGAGAGGCAATAGCAAGCAGTTTCCGAGGCCCATGGATGGGCTACTTTTTTAGAAACTTGTGTAATCCGTACATCTTTTCTCGCAATCTTCTTCAGCTGTTCTGGGCTGTGGGTGATGGCACTCAAACAGAGGAATCTCGGACTTCATTCCACCACAACCGCACGTCCTGCGAATCTTTTGGTTGCCAAACTCGTTTAGAACGGGATCGCCCTTCAAGGCACAACCGTTGAGTATGCCGAGTTTTCGGCCTCTTTCTTTGTACCACTGGGATACGATTGAGGCTCGAGATTGGTTATTGAAGCAGTTGCGGCAGATATCGTAATCGGTATCGCTCATCTCGCGTTTGAAGAAATTGCAAGTACCTGATTCTGTGCATACGCATGTGTGAGCCATTATGGTGCGACCTCCACAGTGATATAGGTTTTAGACACGTCTGTTTGTCGTCCATCGCTAGCTTTGTAACGAACCTTAACGGTGACCGTGTAAACCCCTGCCGTATCGTACTGATGATCTATAGCGGTCCCCAACAAGCATGCGTCAGCAAGACCATCACCCCACTCAACAGTGACACCTTCAATCGCTGGTCCACCCATTGGCATGCCTTTGACGTAAGGGTTGTCTCGAGACCATGGGACGAAAGTGTAAGGCTTGCCTACGAAACCCTTCTTTGTGATGACGACTCCGCATGTCGGTAGAACAGATTTTTCTCTTTGACCAAATGGCAAACAGATCATGAACGCCTGATTCTCGTCAAGGCCAGGTAACCCCCGCTCTTCTGCGTCTTCTCCCTCGTATCCGCCTGTAAATTGTTTCCAGCGAGGCTGAGGCAGCACATACACTCTCTCTCCTTCCTGCGTGACCTTTAACGTGCATGAGCCTATGTGCGTGCCATCACTGAACAGATCGATAACGACATATCTCCATTTTGAGGAATTATACTTAAAGCTAAAATCAATAGCGACAGAGTCAGCGTAAGTCGGTTCTGGGACCCACGGGGGTATAGCTGGTTCGTGAATCGTTCTATCCACTCTTGCCTTTGCAAAACATATGTCATCAGGAATCAAAAGATGTGACGGATCTTTAAGCACCTTGTATGGATCAGAAAATTCGGTAATCGGTACAGCACCAGGGGCAACTGGCGTGTAGTTAAAAAGCTGCGCCCTTGCATAAATATTGTAACGGTCCAGCTTTTTCTCTGGGTTCTTTTCGCACCATTTCGAGATCCACCAGTGGTGAAACGCACGAATTGTAAATCCTCCTACCGGATTGATTGCTCCTGTCTCTAGGTTGACCGAGTACAGCGACCCTGGGAGTTGCCAAGCCAAAAGGCTAGCCGTTGCTGCTGCGGCGTTGTTGCTTGCCGAATTGGCCTGTATGTGGTCACCAAAGTGAGCGTGCCAGCCATTAACCCTGATTCGGATTCCTCGTTGACCGTCGATTACCAAAAGGGTATCCGATCCTGCGGCGAATTTTGTCTTGCCGTTTCCGTCGAGGAGCGACCCAAGGTTGCCCCAGTTCTCAACGGTTGGCGTTTTTCCGGTCAATCTAGCGGAACATTTCCCAGAGTACTCAAACTTCATCGTGTGATAAATATTGTTAGTTTGGTACTGTGCATGCGGTCCATAAAGATGGCTCATGCGAATAGGCCCAGGATATCTGGTTATGGAACCCAGCGATGGGTTTTCAGGATTTACGCCTCTCCCAGTAAAATTATGCCCGCCAAACTCCGCTAGCCCAAGGAATAGATGCTCCAGTCCGTAATACTTCAGATTAGGTGAAAATTCTGGGTCAGCGTACCATGGGTCATCCTTCGGCTTGTTTGCCCACCATTTCGTAAAGTTGTACCATTTGTTTCGGCCTTGAAAATAATTGTCTTCGCCGTTTGGTGTTGAATTCACTTCAACATTTGACGTGCTTGAGGACGCTTGAAAATACCACCCAGAATACCCTCGGACCTGATAAGTCTTACCGTCATCCCCTTGCATAATAGCGACTCGCCACGCCTGAATATTTTTTAAGTCATCCTTGTCTGGAACTGAGGGATTGATGAAGTAATTTCCCTGCTCGTCCTGCTGGTCGAGATAAACGAACTCCATCGTCCCACCAAACCCAAATATGCTGACAGGCCAGCCCGGATCTTGCGGGAGTTTGCACCCTCTAGGAAAAAAAAAATAAAACCCCGGTGTGAGGGTCTCGGGTTACTGGGTAAACCGTACTGACGTATTTTACAGAGGAATTTCCTAAAGTCCCCTCTGCGGTTATCGGTATCCTCTGCGTGGGGTCAAAATTGTAAACCGGATCGAAAGAGAAATGCCCACTTCGAGAGGACGACTTCCTCCAACTGCCAGCCCCTTGATCAAACTGCACTTCTGTCCATGAGTACCTGTAAATGACCCTGCCGGATGCAAAGCTCTGGTCAACCTGTTCAGCGTTTTCTTCGTCAATCGAGACCCAGAATGATTCAACACCAGATACATCTGGTTGTACCGACCCGTATGTCGATCCGCTTTTAACGTATGAGCCAGGACCGTAATAGCCTGTAGTGTTCGTGCTTGCCGAGTTCCGGTTCAGCTTGGAGGCCGAAAGTGGTTCGCCAGCCCTAAATCGATCAGTCATGTTTATGCCCCTAGATAAGCAACCTTGCCGCCACTAAGCAGCGAGTTTACACTTGCGGTTTCGGTAAGTTTTTGAAGGTAAGTTGCCATTTCAGCCGTGTTTGCAGCAGTCTCTTCAGCAGCGTTTAGCCCTCTGTCAGAACCAGCGATTTCATCTCGGAATGCGGCAGGAGAGAAGTAAGACGAGAGTCGGCCTTTCTCAGCCATCGGTGGAAGCGGTTGGAACTTGGCTTCGCGTTCTGTGGACATGACTAGCTTTTTGAGGATATCTTCCGCTGCACCTGAATCAGGGACATTACCGAAAATATTTTTTAAGTCGCCGATATTGTTGACGCTTTTGAGTTTATCCGCAAACTTTGAAACTGAATCGCCAAGGGTAATCGCGGGGGCATTCTCTGTTCCATAAGCAAAAGATCTAGGGATTCCTGACGCGACAGCATCAAGGCGTTTCTGGGCGGCTTTGGCAAGCTGTTGCTCCTTAGACATCTGTTCCCCAGACACGTTGTCCCTCATGAATCGGTCGCCACCCTTAAAGCCTCTTAGCCTCTGTTTCGTCTTGTCTACCAATAATTGGTCTTCATAATATTTCTTATCCGCTTCCTTCTGGCCTGGAGACTGCATGCCTGTTTGCCTGGCTGTAAATTCCGCTCCAAGCACTAACGCATGGGTCATGTCTGTTATTGAAGGAAGCAAATTGCTGATCGCCTCGACAATCTTGATGACTACGCTGGTCATTCGGAGTCCATAAACAGCAAGGTCTTTAGCAACGAGCAAAACCATAGTACCAAATGCTTTGCCATACTCCATGATCGTGTCTCTGGCATCATACGCAGCTTGCCCGAAGGCATACACGTAGTCACCAGCACGTGATACAGCATATACAAATGATCTTAAGGCAGAGCCGAATCCACCTCCAGACCCTCCAGCACGAATGTCCTCAATAGATGCCTTAGCACCTTCTGCAAACCCTTTGAGCTTGTCGTATACGGTAGTCAACAGAGTGTTACTGACAATCAACAAACCCTTGGCGAAAGGCTCAACAACACGCCCCAACTGCACAAACATGCCCTCGAACAGACCGAGAATCTTACGCTGCTGATTCGCAAATTCGTACTGCGTCTTCTCCAAGTCACCCGTGAACGGCATCGTTTGACGCTTAAATTCTGACAGGAATGACATCGTCCGGCCTTCAAACATCGTCCCTGGCTTACCGCGAGAAGTATCGTTCTTCGAGATTTGATCCAGCATGGGAGCAGAGACTGTCACACCCATCCGTCTACCTGGCGTATACCTTCCAGCGATCATTGACTGAATCATCTTGCCCATGTCATCGACTGAAAGGTTTAGGACTGATCCTGCCTCTGCGACTTGTTTGAAAATATCCACGGCGGCCTGGGCTGACTGGTCACTGGAAAGCGATGTTGTTTGGCGAACTTGTCCTGCGATCCGTGTCATAAGCCTCAGCGAGTCGGTCGCCGAAATTCCGTATCTGGACTGGTAGTCCATCGAAGTGTCGATTAGCTTGCCCGAACCTTTGCCCACATAAACCTTTGCGGCGTTCTCTAATTCTGTCAGGGTGGATGCGGCTTGTACGGCTCGAGAGAGAATTCCGCTGACACCAAGAGTCAGGTTCGTCACAAAGTTGGCTAATCCACCGATTGCCTTGGAAAGCGAGTCCACAAAGAAGGTTAGCGATTTTGAGGCGATATCTAAACCTGTCATCAATCCTTGGCCGAGCATGGAAACAAATGGGCCGATTACGGGGATTGCACTGCCTAGAGAAGTGGCAAACGATAGACCGATCTGCGTAAAGCCTGTCAAGGCTCGAACGGAATCCGTACCAGCGGAAGTGATACCTTTAAAGAGGCCTTCGATCCCACGACCAGCAGAGTAAACACCGTTATTTAAAATGTTGGCAGCATCGCCCAAAGCAAACGGATTACGTTCCGAGCCAGGAAATGGCCGCTGAAAGACGCGAAATCGGCTCATCAGGGGCATCTGGCCGGGATTGCCAAAACGGGAGACCATGAGCGGATTGCCTGAACCACCGTTTAGCAAGCCCTTGGCTGATTGGAAGTCAAAGAGATTTTTGAGTCCGAGTTTACGTCTCCATGCACTTGTTGCGAGATTGCCAATTGTGCTGCTGGGCGATGAATCTGCCATCAACCTGTTGCGAGACCTTCTATTCATCTCCTCTTGGCGTGCTGCTGCCCTCTCGCTGGTCTTTGCTGCCCTCTCTGCTGCTTTAGCGTCACGTTCCTTGGCTCTGGCGATTGATGCGTCGTATCGTTTCTGGGCTATGCCTTGGTCGATTGGACCAACAAAGTAAGCCGACCCTTGCCGACCTTTCAGCTTTTCAACAGACAACGCATCCTTTGCAGCTTTCATCTCCATCTTTTTATTGAACTTATCCGCTTGAAGCATGGCATGGAGACTGGAAGCGAAGTTGTTTTTGAGGTCGGAAGCAGGATTCCTAAAGTACCCAGTGTCAGAACTGATCCAGAACCCGCTCTTATCTTTGCTTTTACCTCCACCTCCACCTGAACCTCCTCCAGATCCACCACCAGAGAGAACCTTGATCGACCCGATTCCTTTGAGTCCTTTGAGGGCTGTGGCGAGACCATCGGCGCGGATTCTGGCGACTGCGAGTTTACCGTTTAGGGCATCCAGAGAAGAAAACAGCTTTGATCCACTAAAGTTAAGCTGAAACATCGAGTCAATCTTGGCGTTGGCTTTCGCCGCTACCCTGTTGATCGTGGAGAGAGCTTTTGTCAGTTCGCCGAAGTCTGATCCCGTGATATTGACAGAGTTGGACATGGATCAGCCCTCTATGGTTAGTTCTGGGTCAAAGAAGATTTTGTCGCCAACCATCCCGTAGTAAAGAAGATTCTTGAATTCCTTGTACGGGTAAGGGTATACGGCTTGAAAATCGTCTGCTCCTGCCATCTTTACTCGGAAAACACGTCTGCCTCCGGCGGCTGGAAGCATTTGCACTACGTAGCCAGTATTAAATGATGGAGTGCTAGTATCCGCAGGGACTTCGTTTACATTGAATGCAACTATGGCTGGAGCGGTCTTTCTGCTGTACCACTTGGCTACCGAGTCTGGTGTTGGCTGATAATCGCCCGTATATCTCGTCTGGTTCCATTCCATGTTAGGATTGACGATAAATTCGTGCGAGATCTCGTAGCCAATCTTCCCCGTGATCGGACTTGTAGATTCAGTGATCTCTGCGGAATTATATAATACTCTGCCCCTAGAATACCCCAAGAAAGATTTCTTGTTGACACATCCGATGTACAGACCTTCAGGTGTTAATAGCGGGCTAACTTCTCCAGCAAATCCTGTTTTGCTATTTAAGTCTAACTGCTTAGGATTGCCAATAGGACCGGCGTTCAACAAGTCTTTGAGGCTAACCCACGGGTACGACACCTTGAAAGTGATCTGAGGTTCTCTGACAGGAAATCCTGTTGATATTGGCTGAATCCATTCCGGCTTACCCATGTAATCTACAGGTGCGAACAGATTCATGTTCCCTGGGTCGGACTGGTCTCCACCTGGAGTTCCTTTAGGAATCACGATCACGTTAGGATCTATGAGGGTAAATTCCGGTTGCCCATCAGACCTGGTGGGAACAACTCCCATTGGTACGTTCTTGAGCGACTCCATTCGCAACGAAGGCTGTATGTCGATTTTTGCGTAACGAATTCCATATCTGTTCTGGTACGGATCAGGTTGCCAAGTGATATTAATCTGCCAGAACTGAGAGCGGATGCGTGGAAACGGTTGCTGATAGTTCTTCAAGAAGTCTGTCTCTATTCCACCTGTGGTCGTCATACGGAGTTGCTGCTGAACCATTCGGGTAAACTCAAGAACATCCGCATTATCCTTATCCCAACGAGTTGCATCCCCAGTGTTCGACATTACTCCAAGCGAAGTCCGAGTCCCCGTGTCCGATACAATCTTGGATTCCGACTGCGAGTCGAGTAGATCCGTTCTCGGTATAAGCTCGATATCCGTAATCACTAAATTTCTGTACTGGTTCTTTCCATGGCTGCGAAGGTCTTTATCGTTGGCAATATCCGTATCCCAGAACTTATTGTAGTAAGAATATCGCTCGCGATTCCAACTCAGCATTTGCCTGAGGACGACTGGCAGATAAGCCACACTGGCTTTCTCAGTAGGACGACCATCTTCGCTATCTGCTTCAACCTTACACTTCCAAGGAGCAACCCACGACTGCTGACAACTCGTCAATCCGTTTTTGCCGTAACCTACACGCCAACCAGACATATCAGGGAACCAGTATCGAGTGTGCGACTGAATGATGCCTGGGTCGAGCCATGAAATATCTACATCGCTTGGTTCGTCTGGAATTTTATCAATTTGATTGTATGGGATTCCAGCTACAGTAGTCGGGGTCGGAGGATTGATTTTCCAAAAAGGGGTTGGGTCAGCCATTTACAATTCTCCGGTATAGATCTGGATCAACTTCGCCTGGCGGGACAGTGTTTTCGGCCATGAGAGCAGCGATCTGTAAAGGAGTTAAATCAAGAACCTCATGGAAGGACATATGCCCATCGACCACAAGATTCTTGATCAACTTCTGATAATTCATTCCTGAATCACCTTTATGCGAACCGCTGCTCATTCCGCTTTTGGGTCGTTGTCTGGATCTTCCCCAGAGACTGCAATAGCAGCAATCCGCATGAATTCTGCGTAGGAGAGTTCCCCATACAGATCTTCAATCGTGGAATCAGAGACACCCTCGTTACGACCAATTGCGGCTTTCAAGAGTGCCTTCTGGCCTTCGTCTGAGTTGACCAGTAATTGCAATCCTTCTGGGGATGCCACCGGAGTCGGATAGAAAAGGTCGGCTTTCAAGGCTTCCTTCATCACATCTCCCGCAACTTGCTTGTCCATTCCGATGACCAGCTTCTTGGCCTTTTCTGATGGGAATGGTTGCAGTTTGCGGATGATTGCCTGAAGAACGCCCTGATCGCGAAGTGTAAGCTGACGAACCCGGAAGGTCGCCCCTGCCATCTTGACTTCGATTCCAGAGTTAGCCAGCTTGTCGACGTAAAATGCTTCTGACATGGTAGATCCCACCTTTCAAGTGGATGATTAAACGGGAGCTGGGAAAAGCGTCGATGCTGCAACGAAGCCAGTGACGTGCTGCGCACCGGAGAGTTCTACAGCCATAGAGACCTTGACAGCATCATCAGGACTGATGGTTACGCTGCCCGTCTTAAAGAATCCGTTCTTCTGCTCAGTACCAGCAGCGGTTGACCCGGGTGGGATCAGGCTTAATGGGTATTCTACGTTGGCGTCTGATGCGTCAGGGTCTTGGACTGTGTTGATATATAGGTAACAGGTTTGTCCAAGATACGACATGATGTCGTACATGCTTGTTGCTACGCCCGTGTTCTCGGTCATGCCAGGGCCAGGAGTCTTCGAGACCGAAGATGCGATATAGCCAGTGAAAGATGCTGTTCCAGACTTGAGTCCAGGAAGTTTAACCTTCCACCCGTTTTGGCAATTGGAGTTGATTTCAATGGTATCCGTGTCCAGAGAGATACTCCCCTCAGAGATACAGACTTCAAAAGCTACGGGAGTCACAACTCCAGCCGCAGACGTATGATCAAACCAGATAGTGATTGATGAGTTACGCCCGAGAGCGTATTTGTCAATTGGCGTTGGTCTTGGCGTTACTGCCATCGGAGTCTCCTTGGTGGGATATTAGTGTCTGACTCGGAATTCCAAAGTCGCTGTCCATATGCGGTTGCCTGTGAGATTAGGCTGTTCGCTGTAAGATGTGGCTCGATTGAGCAAGGTCATGTCGGCAACTCCGGCAAACTGCTTACGGTCATAAGTCTGGATCGCTTGATCAGCCAGAGACTCGCAGTTCGCAAGTGTTGTGTGAGCCACGCTCAATTGCAGAAGAGACTCCGTCCATAGAATCGCGTTTCCGCTAAGTGTCACCTGGTTGCTTTGCACCACGTTTAGTGCTGCGTAAGGTGGGAACAAGCCTTCAGGAATAGCCCCGACATACATCGGAGCTACTGAATAAGCTGTCCAGCGGTTGACGATCTGGGCGAATGGAATCATCGTTGGTATGCAATTGTCACAACGGCATCGGCTGTGGAGTTAGCTGTGGCACACGTCAACGTAAAGTTGGCGGCTGTAACGGTGATCCCGTCTAATGGTGCGCCGACTTGTGCATATCCGTAGGACGGAACCTTGATGATGTCGCCCGTAGCACCTGTCAGGTTGTCAAAGACAAAATTGATCGGCACATTGGAGTTGTTCTTGACGCTGACAGAGTTGATCTTGGAGATTGTGCCAGTGTTACAGAACAAGTCTGGGAATGAACTGAGCGATACGGTTGTTGTCGCATTGGCCGCGATGCCCGTATAAGTTTTCTTGAAGATCCGGTCGGCATACATGTAGGTGAGTTCTGTCGCTGTAGGCGAGGCGGGAACCCCTGTAGAAGGCCGAGTGACGGATGATAGCGAATTGCTTTGGGTGACCGTGGATGTGCTGTTCACGTCCGAATCGGTCAAGGTCATGCTGGTGGATGCGCTGATTACGCCGGAAGCTGTCATAGCCATGGAGGTTCCCCCTGTAGTAGTACCGTTATTACCAGTGTCAGTGCCGATTGAGGTTGGCATTTACGAAACCCACCCCTAGAGACGATTTTTGTTGTCGGAAATGTACGGAACACGAAGACCACGGTTGTAAGTGACCTTGAGGGTCGCTTTATCTGCGAGCGATTTGAATGCAGCTGGAAGTTTGTCTCTCAGGTAATCCTTGTAGACTCCCTCCAGTTCCTTTGCAATTCCCGGCCAGGCTAGCCTCGAGAGGTAAGGTCTGGGTGGGTTCCACTTCGGGCCATCCCGCTTCTCGCTCTTGGGAACAGACTGCCGTTTGATTTTCTTGCCTGAGCCTTCGCTTTTAGGTCGTTTGTCGCCAAACCCATCGTTACCCTTGGACCACCAGCCTGATTCAAGGAAATAGCTGTAATACTCAAGGCGACTGCGTTCTGATTCATCAACAGCCCGAGGATTCACCTGAATGATTCGCGTTCCAATGGAAGGCGGCTTTCTGGCGGGATAAGGCGTAATCATCGATTTGTCGCTGAAGCCTTCTCTTTGGATCTTCTCTCGCCATGCATAATCTGCTGGCTTCTTAGAGGCAAATCGCATTTCATCACTGGCAGAATTGCTGGCTGGTCCTGGGAATTGACGGGATTCTACGCCTCTTCGCCAGTGAATTGAATCCTGGAGTGTTCCAGTTCTTCTTGCAGGGGCTTCACCTGGAAGGGATGAAGGTGGGTACTTTAGGCTCAACGACCTTTTCACCCGCTTCACAGCGTGTTCTGCGACAGCATCCAAGGCAGCGGAATTGATCTTGTGAACATCATTGTTTGCTGAGATCCATTGCTTCGAGGCCTTTTGAGGCATGCTCTGGCTGGAACCGGACGTTACGCCGCTCTTTGCGATCTGATTAATCAGTTTCATTGCGGAGTTAATATCCATCAGGATGTCTCCACTACGCATTCAGCGGTTGTGTGATGGCTCAAAGAATTCCAGTCATTACATCTTACCACGTTATAAACATATGTTCCAACCTTTATCTGATTGCGTGCCGTAAGGTTACGCGAGCCTTTGAGCAGGATGTTATGCGTTGCAGCAGAACCGTCCTTGGCATCTTCACGGTCAACACCACCGGACCTGGGCTGGACAAGGCATTTGACTGTCAGAACGGGTATCCAAGATTGATACACGCCGCCCTGAACATCCTTTAGGGATTGCAGTTCGCTGATCACGGCAGTCTGGTTGAGGAAGTCGTCAAATGCCATTGACCGAATACCTCACGTAAGGGGACAGCAAGTGGGCGACTGGGTTTCGTGCTGAAAGGAATGCGTCAAAATTGGATCGCGTGTACGAGTAATCGCCGATTCGCTCTGACTGTAAGGCGTTGTCGTATTTTGCGGCGGCATACATGCTGTTGACGAGCTGGGCAATTGCAAGTTTTACGGGATCTGGGCAAGAGCTAAAACCACCCGTGTAATCGACTTTGTAAAAATATTGCAAACTGTACGGGTTATCTTGCTTGATGAATGACTTAAATCTGTTTATATATGGATTAACGAATGTAAGCACGCCCGTGGATGGCTCAAGAACGTATTCGAGATTGATGTCCAGCTTTGTTTCGGTCAGGTTTGTTTCGCTAGAGTTATAGCTGTCCACATAGCCGCAGGAATCGCCCTTGACAGGGTCTGACTGCTGGTAGATTGCGACTCGGGAAACGCTTGTAACTGGTGTTCTGCGTAGGTAGATACGCTGGCTTTGATTGATAACGTAACGCTCGGTGACTGTGTCGGATAGGAAAATTCGGTTGCAGAACTTCTCTACTGATCTTGAAGCAGCGTCGATATAGACCTGTACAGTAGCCGATGGAGCATCCGCTAGGGCAGGAATATATGTCAGGCATTCGTTTAGAGTCAGCAGAATATCCACAAGGTCTCCTTAAGCTCTCGAACCCAAAGGGACGACCCGAAGGTCGCCCCAGAGGGCCGAAAGGTGGGAATCAGTTGGTTCCCTTGACTTCGATGGCAACATCAGGTTGCGGAACCGGAGTCAGATTGGCGTTATGCAGCAATGCAACACCGTAAGTGGCAGTTCCAGTTGTCGCTACAACTCTCATGTAAGGCTTGCTTACAAAAGGAGTTATGTTTGACGTTTGGACGGCAGTGTCCTTGCCTGGGTGGTTGACGCTGATCGCCAGGAACTGGTTTGTCGCAGCTGTCGTAGCAGATGCAGAGATTGCAGCACCAGGAACAGCAGGGACGGCAGTGATTGGCGCACCGAATGTGGTTGATACCTGATAACCGACCGTAAGGTCAGTCCACGTAGAACCATCGGCTGATTCCTGAACCTTGATTGCCGAGGATGCAGCCAGAGCGAAGTTGACCAGAAAGGTCACCCCACCGAAGAGTCCGTTGGCACTGTTTACCTGAACAGACGAGCTGTTTCCCGAGGTAAACACAAGGTTCTTGACTTGAACACTACTTAAGAGCTGATTATGACGTGACATATGGTTCTCCTCTTGTGCTTATATCAAGATACCTTGATGAATTTGCCGTATTGTTCTTGGATCGTGTCTGCACCCCAACGCAAACGGAAGAGGTAAACACGGCGATTGTTCACGGCTTCGATTTCATTTAAAACCCGTACGGATAAGCCCATACGAATCGGCATGAACACGCCTTGAAGCGATCCGAAGAACGCAACTGCGTTACCACTCGTACCCTGAAGAGGAGCGAACTGGCAGTAGCTGATTGGGAACCCGTCAATCGAGTCAGGAATCGGCTGGACGATGCCAGGGAAGTTCTGACCGCTCTGGAACAGATACTGACCGTTGGACGCTTTGAACAGGCTCACAGTCTTCGCTGTTTGCTGGTGCATCACGAAGCTGAAGTTGGGTTGGGCGTATTGCGGCAGGATGCTGAATCGCATTGCCTTGACCGTATCGGCGTCCAGCGTCGAGCTAGAACCAGATGCAGTCACGAAGCCGAATTTACCTGCCTCGCCACCCGAACTGCTGGAAATCGAGTTCCAGATGCCCCGAGGTTGGCCTACACCCGTACCGTAAGCAAGGTGCTTTTCGTAGTGGAGATCCAGCCAGGTTTGCAGTTCCTGATTGAAGTAGGATTCCAAGTTGAATCCTGAGTCTTCCAGGAGCGTGTTGGACATCGAAATTCGGCCCATGTACTCATGGACTGGAATCGAGACCTCACCGAAGGTTGGCTCAAGGGAAGCACTTGGTGTTCCGGCTTCGCCTGTCCACATACCCTGAATCGGGCTGGTATAGACATCGTCGCGGAAGGTGGTACGCAGCATGACAACACGGTTGCTGTTGGTGGTGATCTGACGAACACGACCTCGCAGGGTTGTTGGGGCTGGCTTGCGCTGAATGACTTCGTTGAGCATGTCAGGTGGTACGAAATAGCCAGCACCTTCGTCGATGCCTTCGACCAGCGTTTTGAATGTCCGAGCGTAGTTGTTTTTGAGCTTGTCTTCACCAAAGTGGAGGAAAGCCTTAAAGGCCCGGGCATATTCTGGAGTCGAGATCGACTTGTTTTGTTTCTCTGTCAGGATGCCCAGACCATCGTCTTGGACCTCACCTGAATCCGAGATCGTCGTGAACCCGGCAGAGCGTGTTGAGCCACTGTAAGGCGTACCAACAGACTTGTTGGTCAGGTCGCGGTAAGCGTCCAGATTGACAGAGTCGAGTGCGTCGGCTTCGTCGATTTTGGCTTTGAGCGTAGGCAGGGTCTCTTGCAAGATTGCCTTGTAGCGAGCTGTCTGGTCGTCGTTGCGATCTTCGTTCAACCGAAGTGCTTCAGCCTCAGCAAAGGCACTTTTGAACTCAGCACGCAATTTTGGCGATGCTGCCATGGGTATTACTCCTTGATGTAGGCGCGAAACGCTTCGAGAAGGTCGTTTAATGGGTCTTCAACTGCAACTTTTGCCTGGGCCGGAGCTTCGGCTTCTTCTTCTTCCGATTCGGATTTGATTCCGGCATCGACAAGCAGAGTTTCAAGCATTTCGTAGGACGCTTTGACCTGGGCGCACACTTGAGCCAGAAGGTCTGCCGTTGTTTGTGAGATCTTTCGCCCAGCTTTGAAGGACGAGATGGCTGTTTGCTCGTTTGCACCGAGTGCAACTGGTGAGATTTCCAGAAGTTTGGCTCGTTTGATCAGGCGTGAACCGCTCTCGGATCGCATCAACTCTTCTTCGGATGGGCTGTATCCAGCCTTCTTCCAGTAGTCGAGCGTTTCCTTCTTCGTCATTCGCTTGATTTGCAGGGGGATGATGCCCACAGAAAGCTCTTTGACAACGCCTGACGTGATGAGCTTGCGATCTTCCTGAGCCTTGACCGTATCCACCAGAATCGCCTCGAGGAACAGCCCTTTGGCATCCTCAAAGAGTTCGACTGGCTTGCCGATAGGATTCGCATGGTCGTGATTCACGCCACCGATAAACCCTTTGGACATAAACCTCTGGATATCAGCCTTGTAAGCACCTGGAGCGATGATGTCATTGTGGTAATCAAGAAAATGGAATGTCGAAGCGTATCCAGCAAACCCGCCAGAGTCGGAATTGTCAACCCTCGGTGCTGGGGCCAGCTTGTAAACCAGACTTAGTTCCGGTTCAGACACGATATTTTCCTCGCAATAGATTGATACTCACATATATATATTAACAGATAAACAATTGTTGATGCAAACTAAATCTTTTCCGGTTCTGCCGTGTAGTCTCCTGTACGAAACACGCTGACTGTCTTCAGGTATTTGTCATGGGTCTGATCGGCCAAGAGGAGCTTTAGTTGCTGCCGGAGTTCGTCCATGACCAGATCGTCTTCGCTGCTCAACTGCATTTGAGAAGCATGTAGCCAAACCCCCAGAAGAGATTGCAAGCGGGAGTGATGCAGGACACAGGCTTGAAAGCCTTCGTTATCCTGAACATCAATTTGCTCGAAATCGACCAAGAGCGAGTCAATTGGAGACTTCTTTGTGACTTCATCGTCGTCGTCTGGTTCTTGAGGCATGTCTAATGGTCCCTATTGCCAGAGCGATTGTGTTGAAGATCAAGTACAGATGGAAATACAGCAGGAACAGAGTCCAGGCTACCAATTGAGTTTCGCCCAAGGAATTTCTTTACGTTGCCAGCCAGCCAGATCACTGAAGGCCCACGAATCGCCCTCTTTAAGCATGCTTTCCGCAGTTTTCTTGCGGATCTTATAGCTTCCAGCGGGCATCCATTCGGGTTTCGGGCCTGAGATCCAGTCGTTGCCCCATGAATTTAGAATCACTGCGGAATCGTCCGAGAGGTCAATCCCAATGATGATCTGTTGGTGCGACCAGGAGCCTTTAGGGGCTGAGAATCCGTTTGCATCACGCTTGTAGCTAAACCCCTGATCGGAAGCGACTGTGACTGGGTAACCAGAGGTGATCGCACTGACCAGTTCATCCCACTCGTCCACCTTAGCGTAAGACTTGATTGGGTGGAGCTTTGCCGTAGGCTCGAGATCGTCAGGAACACCTTTTCGGGCATAGCCTGAGCAGCACAAAGCCGCAGAGTATTCTGTAAGATCTACGGATGCATATTTCTTACGGGGGAGGCATCCATATTTCTGTAAATACTGGGCCGCCCAGGCTCCGACCGAGCCTTCCCCTGAAATTCTTCCACCACCGATTTCGACACGACTACCCCAGTAGATGGACATGCAGTCAAGGCGACCGGGATTCTCAGCACCTTTATCTGTTATGTCTTCGGCTACGAGGATTTCTGCCGCCATTCCAGCACCGTTGGCAACGCATGAGCCGCAGGAGCCTTGATTGTAGATCCATTTGTCCTTGCCCCAGACCATGTCCATGTATTTTGTGAGGATCACAGGACCAGTCGGAGCAGAACCCATGAGGTGGGGAGCCGTTGCGGAAAAGCCTTGGATTCCGTTTTCGGAGACGATTCGGGCGACTTCCTGAGGATCTTTGTGCCAGCCGAAGCCGAAATTGAGGGCGTCGTAGGGGGTCATTTGCTCAACTCCTCACAGGCCTTTTTGATTTCAGCTAATGCTGCCAGCAATTCTTCGCGTGTCTTGTATCCCTTGCTTGCAAGCAGATCGCCAAGACCCACACCAGCCCAATAAGTCCGAACGCCATTGTCGTCAGCACTCTTTGCCAATAATCCGATGATCTGAGCCATGTCCAGGCCCAACGCTCCAGCCTGTGCTTCCGTGATCTGTATCGATTTGTCGAGGGCTAATGCCCCTTGCTTGCGTTTTGCCTTGTCAGGCACAGTAATGGTGACTATGGACCAGAACTCGTTTGCAAGGCCTGTCAGGTGCGGGGGAACGGGCTTCTTTTCGGAGTCAGGGTTTTCCTGCCCGTCATAAGCCTTGACTGTTCCAGATTGTGTCCCGACAACGTATGTCCTACCGCGATCCACAAAAACAATGGAAACTTCCGTCACCGGAGGCACATTGAAAGAGGGGATCGAGGTCTGCCCAAGTAGCATCAATGCGGCAAAAAGCATAGTCAATCCCACCCCTCCGGCTTGTCCTGGTGTTCCCACTTCTCGTACCAGTCGTCATCCATAGACCAGTAGAGACACAAGGACAAACCGATAAGAATTCCAAGTATGATGTATCCGAAAGTGGCTAACACCCGTATCACAGGCCAGCTGTCGCTGCGGCTACTGCTTTGGAAATAGCGTCTTCACGCTGAACCATTGCGGCTTTAACCGTTTCCTCGTTGAGGCTCACGACTTCGCCCCTGGCGAGTTGCTGGAGCAATTCCTTGATCACTTCCACGATCAGTGGGGTCATCAGGCGTATGATGAGTTGGGTAAACATTATTTGCATGCCCCGTTGGGACAGATGTAGATGTAATTCATTTTCGTTGCCGCTGGCTTGCGATTAAAAAGAAATAGCCTTGGGCGACGACCACCATTACCTGGGCGAGGTGGCAAAGTGATCAGCGGCGACACAGTCTTTTCAACCGTAGTTGTTGTCGTGATTACTTGAACTGGATTGCAGTTGCCTTTTGGGCATTCCGGCTGTGCGGCGTACAAGAAAATGGCTTCGATAAACATGATTGCTCACCTTTCAAGTGATTGGAGTCGATGGAACCGTTTGACCAACCGGCACTTAGATCACCTTACCCTTCTGGGGACAGAGGTTATTTCAGGTCGATTGTCTCTTCTTTGTCAGTCGAAGATGATTTGGATGTCTGGGAGGAGTTGGATTGCCGCTTCTCTTTGAAGCTCTTCACTAAGCCCGCACTTGCATATATCACAGCCGCAACGCTGTACAGCAACTCTGCCCAGCTCAGATCGACATTCACCAGATTGGCCCCCACCCAGTTTGTTGTGACAGCAATTGGGCCGATCACCCATCCCACATTGGGGTTCAGGAGGTCGAACGAGGGGTCGGGTGTTTGCATCGCTAAGATCCGATTGGGGTCTTGGGGTGCGGTGCGGTCGTATGCTGACACGGTGGCGGCGGAAGACGACATTTCGAGGCCTCTTCATATAAGCATATTATAACCTGTTACTCGCCCTCTTGTAAATACTTCATCCCGACTTGATGAGCCTTAAGCAATGCTGCTAAAGCGGATGCGACTGAAATTACGACTGCTGCTGCCGGACCTACATAAATCTTGCTGAGGTTCTCGAGGATGACAGTCAGAAGGGTTAGAATCAAAGCCGAAACCGAGCCTGTTCCGAACGCCTTTAGGAGCGTTAATTTAAGCTCTTCGACGTTGATGTAGCCCTGAAGGCTCGGCAGATTCTTTAGTTCGTCTTCGCTCATATCAATCCCCCTGTTTGACGTTGAATCCATACTTGATCATATGTTCTGACACAGATTCGATGCCGGTTTGGTGAATGACGTAAACATCGGCCAGATAGCGTGCAAAGGTCTGCTGAAAGTCTTGAGTTGTCGTGACCACCAGTTGCTTGCCAGATAGAAGCGTTTCCAGTTCAGCCTTGGCTCTAATGCCTTCGATTGCGAGCGATTTGTGCATTTCTGGGGCGTTGTAGCCTTTAAAGCGAACATGCTGCCGTGTCTGCATGTCAAAACCCAAGTCAATCATTAAGACTGCCGTATCACCGTCGATGATTCGCTCAAGCCTAGCTGCGTAGGTGTAGTTGACGACTGGGTTCATCAGATCGGCCTTGGTTTGGGTGGCACTGGGATGACGCTGGGATTCCAGGTGTAATTTGGGTCGTCCAGATAGTTTTGAAACACTGGAGCAGGGGCATTGACGAGCTGGGTGATTAGTTGGGCGTGCCGCTTGGAGTCCAAGTTATATCGCTCAATTGCATTTTGCCGTGCAGCTCGTTTCGCCATTTCTTCAAGCGTTGGCTTTTGTCTGCCTATCATCCAGTCAAGAAATTCTCTGCCTGTCATTTGCCGAGTCCTTTAGGAACAGTGAAGCAGTGGCCCAGAACAACTCCAACACCGAGTGCAAAGCTGAGACTGTGCTGATTGACTTCCCAGATTGCTTCAGACCATGTCACGCCGCCGCTTTGCCACTTGATCAGATCAACAATCAGCAGCACGATTGCAACTGTGATCAACACGACAAAGTTCTTGGCGGCAGCACTGAAAGTCATCAGATTGGACCGTTAGCTGTTCCGTTGGATGTTCCGTTGCCGTTGTTTACAGGCCAGAGAGGTGGCAGGGATGCGAAGAACTCGCCCACTGTAGGAACTGCCTGAGTACCAGCCTGAACAGCCTGAACCATGTTGTAAAACAAGCTCCAGATGGAGTCCCGATAGGCTAATGCTGCTTCGCCCTCGGCCTTATAGGTCGTTATGTTGCTCAGTGTCCAGCTTGTGGCTGACAGGATGGAATCGTATTGCTTTACGGACACCGCTTGATCGAGAAATGAGCCGATTCCGTTGCCGATTTCTGTGAGCCTTTGAATGAGGTATGCTTGCTGCTCTTGCGCTGTCAGATCAACGACTGTCCATGTATCACTTACGGATGTGCCATCAAACGTGAATGATTGCTGAATCCGCTGTGTGGCAGGGTTGTACGCTGGGATTGGCGATGGAATGTACGGGTAATAGCCGTATGTGGCTAAACTTGCATCGTCCAAAGCACTGAAGTTGGATACAGTCGTGAAGGACTGTGGTAGCCACTGTGGGCTGGAGATTTGACCGTTTGGACTGACTTGGCAATACTGCATGACTGCTCCTTATGACATAAACGGGGTGAAGTTTGCGGTGTAGAGGGCTTGACCCTTGTAGATGATGAGGTTCTGAATCTGTCCGTTGTAGTTGGTATTGCCGTTTGACGGTGCTGGGTCTTGTCCAATGCGTGTGACTTGACTGCCTTGAAAGTTGCTGGAATTCGTTAAGGTATTTGTCAATGTCCCATTCAAAAACACCCTTAGACTTGTTCCAGAACGTGAAACTGCAATGTGCGTCCAAGTGCTGGTGGAGATAACAGATGATGCGACTAGCCCAGCAACACCGTATTGTCCAATATTTAATGCACCCGTACTTGCAAAGTAAATACAAAAGCTATTTGTTGCAGCACCAAGAAGGAATGAAGTCCCCGAAAACGAAGTTGGTTTGATCCAGCATTCTACCGTGAAATCGCTAGTCCCAAATGCCAAAGAAGTGTTGTCCGCCAGATTAATCCACTGAGACGCATTAAACCCTACCGCACCAAGATTATTTCTGGCATTTGCGGGGGCAACCCAGGTGGGCCTGTTTCCGCTGGTGGCTTGCGTTGCATTTCGGCCATTGCCTGACTTATCCGACCACTGGTAGACAAGATCGCCGCTCTTGGTAACCGCACTGCTACCAGCATCTGTGTAAAGCGTTGAACTGTCATCACCAGCAAGCCATAACGCAGCACCTGTGACAGGCAGCGAAGTGTACGGGTTGTAAATGTCTGGTAGTGCTGCTGTGGGAGGCGTGAACGTGGAGACGTAGCGAGCGAATCGGGTGATTCTGAGGTCGTCGATGTAGCCATTTAGATAAGCAAACGGAGTTGCTGCATAACGACCAACATTTATAAATGATGAAGATATAGGCGAGAACGTGTTGCTTCCAACTGCCGATCCATTAATATATCCCGTTGTAGTTGTTCCGTTTCGCACGACTGTAATATGGTTCCACTGATTAGCCGTGAAAGAACCTCCTGTAAATGCGGCTTGCCCTGTTACCCCGTTATCAACCACCATCCGACCCGAGGTGTTGCACCAAATATTGATCCCTGCCGACGATCCACTATTGCAAGACAAGATCGTTTGTTGCACCGTGACCGTGGATGGATACCACCAGCATTCGACAGTCCACGATCCAGTGATATCAGGGCTACTGGCTGACAGGTAATCTCCCGTCCCATCAAAATAAGCACTTGCCCCACCATACTTGCTTTGAGTCGTGCTGATTTGAGCATTTCCTGCCGCAGTCACTGCCAGTGCATTTGGCCCAGAATCCACAAAGTTCGTTGATGCGTTCGTGCCATCCATGTGCAGCAGGAGGGATGTGTAATTGTAGTAAGGGTCGGCCACCGTGGAGGATGCGGTTGTTGGCAATGCTGCTGTGGGAGGCGTGAAATTGGAGACGTAGCGAGCGAATTGGGAAATTCTGAGGTCGTCGATATAAGCATTTACACGGGAAAGAGCGTTGTCATTTGACGCTGAACACACCGTGAACTCTGTGGTTGAAGAGAACGTGTAACTAATCGTAGTGGTTGCGACTTGAGTTCCATTGATAAACACCCTAAGAGTTGACCCGCTTCTGCAAGCTGCAATGTGATACCACTGCGAAAGGTTTAAAGCTGTTCCGGTTGAGAGGATGTTTACGCCGTCATTCCAAAGAAACGACAAGACTCTTGAGGTGTTGATCTGTAAAATCCAAGACGCACTAATTCCGTAAACATGTTTTCCCATAATGTGAGCGTTGGCACTAGATGGAGACGCATTCAAATATATCCAGCATTCCGCTGTAAAATCTCCTGTCCCAAAATCAATTGCGGTAGAGCTTAATCCCAGTCTTGCACCGCTGCCGTCAAAATAGCCTGATGCTCCACCATACTTACTCTGGGTCGTGCTGACTGCCGCTGTTCCATACCTCGTTAGCGTGAAAGCATTTGGCCCAGAATCAGTAAATGTGGTCGATCCATTCGTTCCATCCATACTGAGCATGAGCGAAACGGCTGAATAGTAAGGGTCGCCTGTTGTCGAATACTTCTTGGCGTTCCGAATGATATTGGCTAGCATCAGAAGTTTTGACCTCCTGTAAAACCCTGCCAGCTTGTCCCGCCATCGTTAGAATAAAACGCAAACACATCCTTCTTGCCGCTGGTGCTGGTCAGAGTTGGAGCAGTCCCGCCAGACCATTTGATGGCCGCTCCCCAAGTCACTGCCCGAGCTGTGCCGTCTGCTGTAAATTCCAGCGTAAAACTTGCTGCGGAGCTTGCTGGGGTGTTGCTGATGGTCAGGGTTGTGATGGCGGCATTTAAACTCACGGCGAAGAAGTTGCTACCAGATAGATCCAGAGTAAGCGTGCCAGCAGAAATCGTTGGTGCTGTACTTGTCTCTCTGTATGCCTGTAACTTTGGCTGAGTGATCAGGTTGCCACCGAGGTTTTGCGTGCCTGTGAAAGTGTTTGTGGTGAGCTTAACATCAGAGATCAGGAATCCGTTTGCATCCAGACCAACACCCGTCCCAATCCTAACGCCCCCTAAAACAGATACCGATGCTGCTGGAAGAGTATAAGAATAGCTT
>Ga0114974_10000595_pt1 | contig 29676 bp, 28 predicted proteins | sample S_130206_EF_Meta_FD_87318 | JGI IMG/M metagenome (GOLD analysis project Ga0114974, IMG submission 87318) | Freshwater microbial communities from Lake Simoncouche, Canada to study carbon cycling - S_130206_EF_MetaG | ecosystem: Environmental > Aquatic > Freshwater > Lake | place: Lake... | reverse complement strand
TAAATATCGTGTCGGATTGCGGCGGGCGCAAGGCCTTCCGACAAAGCGAGGCCTTGAAGCCCTATTCTCCTCGAAGGACCGGTGCCGGGCGGCGTGATAGGGCCTTCGTCGCGGCGACTAGTCCGCCGCCGCCGGTAAGGACCGCCGCCCCGCCCACCAGGGCGAAAACGCCCGAGGCGTCGAAGGCGAACCTGGCTTCGAACACCTGTGTCACCACTGGCCATGCGGCCGCGAAGCCCAGGGCCGTGCCAGCGAATCCGGCCAAGGCGCCAACGCTGCCGTATTCCACACCATAGGTGATTAGAATTTGCCAACGCGATCCACCCAGAACCTTGAGCATCGCCGCCTCTCGCGCCCGCGCCGGTGCCCCGGCGGCGATGGCGCCGGCCAGGACCAGCAGTCCGGCCAGGGCGGCCATGGCCGATGCACCTCGAATGGCCAGGGATAGCTTGTCGAATAGTGTTGCTGCCGCTTCCAGTTGTTCGCGTACGCTGATGACATTGACGCCAGGGAAGCTGGCCCCCAAGGCGCGGGTCGCGCGGGGCTCCTCAGCTTGCGATGCCTTGGCGATGGCGATCTGGCGCACCGGGGCACCGTCTAAGGTATGTGGGTCGAGGATGACCGCGAAGGTCGGGCCAAAGCCGCCGTAGTCCACCTTGCGCAAGGACGCGACCGTGGCCTTAATCTCGGTTCCCAGCACCTGCAGCACGATAGGATCGCCAAGTTTAACGCCCGCGCTCTTCGCAACCTCCTCGTCCAGCGAGATCAACGGCGGCCCGGCATAGTCTGAGGGCCACCATTTGCCCGAAGCGATACGCGCATTCGCCGGCTGTGCGCCTATGACCGACATGGCAACATCGTTGTCATACAGCCGCCGCCCTGCGCCGCGCAGCTTGCGCCGGTCTAGCGCCCCGCCGCGCACGGTGATGATCCGCCCGGTTATGTATGGAAAGCGCAGGTAGTCGCGACGGGTGAGGGCTCGTCCGAACGCCTGAGACACGGTCTGGTCAAACGAAGCCGCCTGCTCGCCCGGCACATCCATGAACACGATGGAAGGCGCGCTTTGCGGCGCGGCCTGAGTCACCTGCGCCAGCAGGCTGGACTGGATCAGCACCACGGCGGTCAGCAGGGCAATCCCCAGGCCGATAGCCGGTGTGGCGGTGCGCGCAGCCGAATGCGGACCGGCCAGGTTGGCCAGGCCAATCCGTGCTGTGCCGCGAGTCAGGGCGCGCAGTCGGCCCGCGCCCTTGGTGGCTCCCAAACCCAGAAGCCAAAGGATCAGAAAGCTTGCCGCCACGCCGCCGATCATCACAGCGGCCGACAACGGCGTCGGTGCAGTGATCACCGCCAGGCCGGCGAGACCGCAGGCGGCAAGGCCAGCGGCTACAGACTCAGGGCTGAAGGGCAGGCGCGCCGTGAGGTCGCGACGAAACAGGCTGGCTGGTGGCGTGGCGCGGGCGCGGGCCAGCGGGCCGAGCGAAAAGGCGGCGGCTGCAAGCACGCCGAAGGCACCGGCCTTGATAAGGGGCAGCGGATAGATCGCGAAAAGGGCCGGTATCGGCAGGTCCTTCTTGGCGATTTCCCCCAGGGCCAGGGGTGCAAGCGCTCCGATCAGCAGTCCGATCAGCACACCCAGCAAGGCCAGCAGGGCGATTTGGATCAGGTACATGTCGCGGATCAGTGCCCCTTCAGCCCCTAGGGCCTTGAGGACGGCAATGGAAGGCTTGCGGGCCTCTAAAAAGGCGCTGACGGCCCCCGATACGCCCAGACCGCCGGCAACTAACGAGGCTAGGCCGATAAAGCCGAGGAAATATTCTAGCTGGTCGATCAGCCGCTTGAATCCGGCGGCGGCGTCGCTGCGCTCTGTCATGCGCAGACGCCCATCCGGCAGCAACCGCTTGAGCGCCGCGATCTGGCGCTTGGGGTCTTCGCCGTTGGGCAGGGCGATCTTGGCCGAGACGTTGAAGATATAACCGGGGGCGAGGAATCCGCTGCGCTCTAGGGTTGATAGGCGCACCAGCACGCGCGGCCCCAGGGCAAAACCGCGCGAGACCCGGTCAGGCTCTGTTACCAGCACTCCGGTGACCGCTAGGTGGAGGTTGCCCACCAGGAAGCGGTCGCCGATCTTGAGGTGCAGTCGATCCAACAGGGCCTGTTCGACCAAGGCCCCTGCAGCATCGCCCCGAGCCGTTAAACCTGCGGCCAGGCTGCGCGTGCCGGTGACGTCGACGGTCCCGGCCAGCGGATAGAGATCGTCCACGCCGCGCAGCTCCACCAGACGGCGATCACCGGCGGGGGTTTGGGCCATGGCGCGGACCGCAACTGAATAGGACACCTCCCCCTTGGCAGCGAAGGCGGCTTGTTCCTGCGGTGTGAAGCGGCGTTGACCTGTGTTGATCCGGATGTCGCCGCCCAGAATCTCGCGCGCCTGCGCTCCCAGCCCCTCACGGAAGGCCTGCGCCGTCGAGCCGGCGGCGGCGATTGCCGCCACGCCTAGCGCCAGGCAGGCCAGAAAAATGCGAAACCCGGCTACGCCGGCGCGCAGCTCGCGGGCGGCGAAGCGGAACGGGAGGTTCAAACGATCAGTCCGTCAGCCATCACCGCCTGGCGGTCGGCGCGGGCCGCCAGAGCCAGATCGTGGGTCACGAGCACAAGCGCCGCCCCTGTCTCGGCCACCAGGTTGAACATCAGCTCAGCGACTCCCTTGGCATTGGCGCTGTCGAGGTTGCCGGTGGGCTCGTCGGCGAATAGCAGGGCCGGACGGCCGGCGAGGGCGCGGGCCAGGGCGACGCGCTGTTGTTCTCCGCCGGAAAGCTGCTGCGGATAATGATCGAGACGTCCGCCCAGGCCGACGCGATCCAGCCAGACGCGGGCTGTCTGCGTGGCGTTGTCTACGCCCGCGATTTCGAGCGGCGCGGAGACATTTTCCTGCGCGGTCATGTTGGGCAGGAGGTGGAACTGCTGGAACACCAGCGCAACCCGCCCGCGTCGCAGCCGTGCGCGGCCGTCTTCACTCAGGGGCCCAAGGTCAGTCCCGAACAGGCTTGCGGTCCCGGTGGTGGGTCGCTCCAGCCCAGCCGCGACGGCGATCAGAGATGACTTGCCGCTGCCCGAAGACCCGACCACCGCCACACGTTCGCCGGCCTTCACAGTCAGGGAGACGCCACGCAAGATGTCGACCGGTCCGGCGGCGGACGGCAGGGTCAGGGTGACGGCGTCCAAGTGCAGGGGCGGGGCCGTCTCGTCGCGATCAAACATCGATACCTGTAGGGATTGGACGCAGAGCGCGCCTATCCTAGATAGGGCAAAGCCATGCGCAACCACAGTCGCCGATCCGTTATTTTCTCTACCCTCGCCGTCGGGATCTGGGGCCGTGCCTTTGCGGCACCGGCACCGGTGCGGATCACGATGCTTGGAGACTCCATAACGGCCGGCTACGGCCTGCGCGCTGGCCAGGCTGTGCCGGCGCGGCTGGAGGCCGAACTGAACCGACTGGGCGTCCCGGCTCACGTCACCGCGGCCGGGGTTTCGGGCGACACCACAGCCGCCGGACTGCAACGGGTAGATTTCAGCGTGCGGTCCACGACCCAGCTTTGTATCGTCGCCCTTGGTGGTAACGACCTGTTGCAAGGGCTCGACCCCAAGGCGATGCAGCGCAATCTGGCCGCCATCCTGGCTCATCTGAAGGCGCGGAAGATCCCGGCCATGTTGGTCGGGATCGCCGCCCCGTCGATCATTGGGGCGGGCTATGCGCGCGATTTCAATGCGGTGTTCCCGGCTGTGTCGAAGGCGGCCCGAGTTCCGCTCTATGCCAATATCCTCGTCCCCGTGGAGGGGCGCCCCGACTTGATCCAGGACGATGGCGTCCACCCGAATGCTGCTGGGGCTTTGCGGGTGGCCCAGCGCATTGCGCCGGCGGTAGTCCAGGCCCTGAAGGCATGCAGATGATCCGCCTGTTTGCCGCCGTGCCTGTGCCGGACGAGATTGGCATCGGCCTGATGGCGCGCCAGGGTGGGATCGAGGGGGCGTCATGGCGGCCGCTCGACGTCTTGCACATCACCCTGCGGTTCTTCGGCGACATTCGCGAGGATGTCGCCCGCGATCTCGATGCGGAACTGATTCAAATCGAAGGTCGGCCGTTCTCGCTGACGATCTCAGGGGCCGGCTCATTTGGTGAGGACGCCGACCTGCATGCGGTCTGGGCTGGGGTCGATGAGAGCGTGCCGCTGGTGCGTCTGGCCAAGGCCTGCGAAAGCGCCGCCCGTCGCGCGGGGATCAAGCCGGAGGCGCGGATCTATCGGCCCCATGTCACCCTGGCCTACCTGCGGCGTGCCAGCGGGCTCGACGTGGCGCATTGGATCCAGGCCAACAATCTCCTGAAGAGCCCCGCATTCGAGGTTTCCTCGTTTGGGCTGTATTCCAGCCGGCCAACGCCCGAAGGCCCGCGCTACCACCTCGAGGCGGACTACCTGCTCACCTAGTACGACTTGCGCAGCCGGAACATGATGAACGGCTCCATCTCGGCCGAACGTTCTTCGGTAAGGCTGATGATCCCGTTTGAACGGGGCCCGCTGTAGATCACCCGCTCACGGCGGCGTTCACGCAGGAAGATGTTCTCAAACAGCTGCACTGAGGCGATGAAGGTCGGATTGGGTCGCCAGTTGTACTGGATGTTGACGTAATTAGGCGTGGTGTAGTCGAATCGAGTCTCATTGCTACGGTACTGTCGCACCTTGTTGCCTAGCTGCATTGTCGTGATGACTAAGGTGGATTTCAGCCGCGGCAAATCCTGAGTCAGATTGAACTGACCTTCCCAGGGATTGAGACTTGAGAATGGTCGCTCAAGATGTGTGGTCGGATCAGTAACCCGAGACCGCCGCCAAGTATAGCTGCCCCGCAATGACAGGCCCTTGAGGCCGATGTTGTCGAACGGCAACGCCAGGGTGGCGTTCAGTTCGTCCTTGGTCCCTTTGCCAAGGTTGCCCGGCGCGTCGAACACGCTCGCGCCTGAGAAGATCGGGATCACATCGACCACGGCCTCAACGGCACTGTGGGTTGCGGTGAGCACCAGGGCACCCTTGTCCCAGAACCGCTGTTCCCAGGCGATCTCGCTCACCCACGCCCGTTCGGGTTGGAGGTTTGAGTTGCCGACGTTTAGAACTCCGGCGGAGAGGTCTCCAGAGGCGGCGAAGTCTTCGAAATTCAGTTGGCCGACGGTCCGCTCGATTCGCGCTCGTAGCTGGATGGCCTTGGAGAGCCCGAAGCTAAGCACCATGCGCGGCTTGGGGAAGGTGAGGGTCCTTTCTTTCGAAACGTCACCGCTCTGGGTGATGGTCGAGGTCTCTATGCGAACCCCGGCTTCTATCGAGAGTTGTGGGGTCGCCTTGGCGACGGCGTTGACGAAGCCTTCGGCACGCCTCTCCGCGATCCGCACATTGGCAGAGGGCAGGATCACGGCGATGCCGCCAGTGGCCAGGCTATTCTTCACATCCAGAGTGTTGATGGCAATCTCGCCGCCCGTATCAAGGGTTACACTCGAAAACACGCGGCGCATCGTGCCGCGGACTATGGATTCGACGCCATCGGTGGTCTTGGTCGAACGGGTAGCGACGCCGGGGCGGGTCTGCACCGAGACCAAGTCGCTAGCTTTGTAGGTGTAGAGGCCGATCAGGCGGCCGGTCAGGCCGAAAGCCAGAGGGCGCTGGTAGTCGCCGCCGATCTCGGCCTTGTCGGCGGTCACGTCATTGACGACCTTTTCGGTGCTGCGCACCCCAAGGTTATTGATCAGGTCGGCGTATTCCGTCCGGGGCGTCTCGGCCCGCTCTGCACCGACGTTCAGGCGGAAGGTGCGGTATTCAGCAGCCGCATTGGCCGCGTAGATCCGACTGTCGATATTGGCGTGGAAAGGACCGCTTGCCACCAGATCGCCGCGGCCGTTACGGCGGATGAAGTTGCCGTTACCGCTGTCGCCCTGCTGTTTCTCGAACCGGGCGTTGACCGAGCCGTTCAGGCGCAGGTCGCCGATACGGGTCGTGGCGTCCATGCGGGGCGAGGCGCCAAAAGGATGGTCGTTGTATAATTTGCCCATATATTCGAACGTCAGGCTAGTTTCGGCGCCATTCTTACGGATCACATTAGCCACCACCGCTTGGCCCTGCATGTCGATGCCGGGTGCTCCGCCGCGAATGAGGTCAATGCGCTCTACCTGGCTGGGCAGCATGCGCCGCAAGGCCTCGTCCACGGAGACCGATTTAGACGACGGCCGCGCACCGTCGATCAGCACATTGCCAGCCGCGCCGCCAAATCCGCGCACGTCGTCGCCGCGGCTAGAATTGAACCCTGGGATTCGGTTGACCATGTCGGATGCCGTGGTCGGCCGGTACTCATCGAAGAAAGACGGCGGATAGCTTATCACGCCGTTGGTCGCGGGAGCCGCCTCAGCCATGCCTGACGGGGTGGGCTCTGCTGCGCTTTGGGCGAACGCTTCACCACCTCCGATTCCAACGAGTAAGCAGATCAGTCTCAGAGCGCGGGACATGTTCGGATTGATCATTGTAATGGGCTCCGGTTTCACTTTACAGGAAGCTCGCTGTAGATCGCGCGAAATTGTGAAGTGGAAGCGCCGGCAAAGGCGCTCCCGCATGTCACGGCCTCTAAGCGAGGCTGGGTTCGATTATTTTGCAGACGGCGATCAGGCCCTGCACCGACTCCACAGATTTGACGAACATATCTTTTTCGCTATCGTCCATCGGGAATTCCACCACGCGCTCGACGCCGCCGGCACCGATCACGGCGGGCACACCAACGTAAAGGCCGTTCAGGCCGTATTGGCCGGTCAGGTGTGCCGCCACCGGCAGGACGCGCTTTTTGTCCTTCAGGTAGGACTTGGCCATGGCGATGGCGCTTTCGGCAGGGGCGTAGAAGGCCGAGCCGGTCTTCAGCAGGGCAACGATCTCGCCGCCACCGCCGCGGGTGCGCTTGACGATGCCGTCCAGCTCATCCTGGCTCATTGCGCCCTGTTCGACCAGGATCGGCAGTGGCAGACCGCCAACCGTGGAATAGCGGACCATCGGCACCATGTCGTCGCCGTGGCCACCCAGGGTCCAGGCGTGAACGTCTTCCACCGAGACGCCAAGCTTTTCGGCCAGGAACCAGCGGAAGCGTGCGCTATCGAGCACGCCCGCCATACCCACCACCTTGTTGTGCGGCAGGCCGGAGAATTCGCGCAGAGCCCAGACCATGGCGTCGAGCGGGTTGGTGATGCAGATCACGAAGGCGTTAGGGGCATGGGCCTTGATGCCTTCGCCGACTGACTTCATGACCTTGAGGTTGATACCCAGCAGATCATCGCGGCTCATACCGGCCTTACGCGGCACGCCAGCGGTAACGATGCAGACGTCTGCACCGGCGATGTCGGCGTAGTCATTAGCGCCCTTCAGTAGGCTGTCCTTGCCAAACACCGGAGAGGCTTCGGCGATGTCCAGAGCCTTGCCTTGCGGCACGCCTTCGGCGATGTCGAACAGGATCACATCGCCTAGTTCTTCGCGGGCGGCTACGTGAGCCAGGGTGCCGCCGATAGCGCCGGCGCCGATGAGGGCGATTTTCGCTCGAGCCATTGTGTTCTCGCTTGTGTCTGGAAGCTTTAGAGTTGGGGCGCCGTCTAGACCCGTGCGGCCCAGCCTGCAAGAGAGGGGCATGGACGATTTCGGCTTTATCCTCGATCCAGCCTTCGAAGCCACCTCGGTGAGCGTCGGAAAGCTGCCGCTTTGCGAGGTTCGCCTACAGGCCGACGCGCGTTGGCCTTGGCTGGTTCTCATCCCGCAAAAGCGTGGTTTGCGGGAGATCGAAGATCTCAATGTGGTCCAGCGCGGCCAGCTGATCGAGGAGGCTGTGGCCGCTGGCGCTGCCGTACGCGCTGTGGGTGGAGTCCTGGGCCTGCCGGTCGAAAAATTGAATCTGGGGGCGCTGGGCAATGTGACGCCTCAGCTACACCTGCATCTGGTCGGGCGTCGCGCGGGCGATCCAGCTTGGCCGGGCCCCGTCTGGGGGGTCGGAGCGGCCCAGGCCTATCCGGTGGAAACGCTCGCCCAGGCCGTGGTTGCGGCGCGGTCAGCGCTCAATATCTGTTAAAAATGCCAGCGTCGGTCTCATGCCGACCCGCTGGGATCCAGGCCGTGTATCCGTGACGGTCGCTATCTCGTCTTCTTCGTCGCGACTTTTTTCGTCGCCTTTTTAGGGCGGGCTATTTTCGATCCGCCCGTCTTGGCCCTACTCTTTTTGACCGTCGCCTTTCGGGCCGACTTGCTGCGGACAGCCTTACCCTTGGCCTTGCGAACCGGCGCGGCGCGGGTGTTGTCGGTGTGATAGGGCGAGACCACGCCTGACCCTGGGTTGCGCAGTGGCGCGACGTTCAGCAGTGGCTCGCTGCGGACCATCTGCACCGCTGTGGTGAGGCCACCCTGCGTTAGCTGACCGGCCCAGTTTCCGTCGGTCTGCTGGATGAGGCTGACCGAGGCGGATTCGATTCCACCCTTGGGATAGAACGAGGCCTGCAGCAGCGCGCCAGAGCGCTGCACATCGGCGATCAACCCAGTGCTACTGAGCCCGTCGCCGCGACGCAGGTCGCGCCAAGCACCCTCCAGATTGGCGGGGGGTTTGGGGGAATCGACAAACTGGAAGGTATAGAGGGCCACCTTGTCTGCCGTGGCCTGCAGAGACCATGCGCCGTCCATTGGGCCCTGTAGGCTTTGGGCGGCAGCGGCACCGCCCAAGATACGGGCATCCAGCTGTTGGCTGGTCAGACCGGGTACTGCCAACTGCGGCGGGGCGTCGTCTTCATCGGTAGATTGATCGAGCAGGTCGTCGATGCTGGTCGGGGTGGACTGGGCGCTGGCAGGCGACATGGCCGGGGGCGAACCGATCGGTTGCGGGGGTCGGGCCGGGCTCTGGGCGTGCGCGACCCCGGCCGCCAGCAGCGCGGCGGCGATCAGGGCGGCATGGGATAAGCGAACGACCATGCGCCCTCTTACCCCGGTGTTTGCGGCCATAGAAGGGCCTGCATTCGCGCCGTTTTGGATCGAACGCCCGTCCAAGCCAGCCTCTAGAACCAACCCTGTTGCCGCAGCACCGTGGCCTGGGTCCGGCTGACCGGCGCTATGATTCCGCCCTTGAGGGTTAGGGTGGCGCGGCCATCGCGGCGCTTGACGCTCTGCACCGCCTGCCGCGCGACCCACCAGGAACGGTGGGTCTGGGCACCTTCCACCGCGCTCAACTCACCGATAGCGTCGGCCAGGCGCAGCAGGATCAGGTCCGACCCCTTATCGGTATGGACGCGCAGGTAATGATCCTGAGCTTCGACCGCATACAGCACAGAGTCGCGCAGACGCGGCGTGAGGCGGTCGAGGAACGGCGTGTTCAGGTGCGGCTTAGGGGCTGACTTTACTGCAGGGGCGACCAGGATCAGCCGATTCAGGGCGGTCATCACCAGGCTGATCAGCAGCACTGATCCATAAAGTGCCGGCCATTCCCCGGCACTCTGTGTGATATTGAAGGTGAGTCGACCCCAGACCCATATCATCGCTGTTGTTGGCGCGCTCATCAGGAGGGCGATCGTCAGGATCTGTGGCCAGACGCGGTCGTACAGCGACCTCCAGCGCAGCACCATTTGGGTTGTGGCCCATCCGATCACCCCGCCGCCAACCATCGCGACGATCCAGTAGCCCAGCCGCAGCGCGATTGGCGCATCGCCGGTGCCGAGTGGTCCGATCAGCGCCAGAAAGGCGCCGGCCGCGACGCAGATCAGGGTGATCCGCGGCAAGGTGATCGCTACGGCTGGCGAAGCGTGAAGGGCATTGGGCGTCGATTCACGCAGAGGATCGGTCAAGTCACGTATCCGAGGTTTCGGCGGCGGAAGGGCTCCGTCAACTTGGCGATCTCGACCTCGCCTGACAACCCGCCGGGACGCCCGCCATGAAAATACCCAACACCACCAACACGACGTTTCGCCTTGTCATCCTGCCAGCCATCGCCCTCAATCTCGCGGTGCTTTGGCTGACCCGTGATCAGCTCGCTGGGTTTGCCCGCGCCCATCTGCATGCGCCAGACTGGGCGCTGGTGGCGCGGCAGAGCTGGACGATTCAGCTGCACCTCTATGCGGCGCTCAGTGCCTTTTTGATCGCGCTGTTCATGTTGTCAGGCGCCAAGGGCACGCGGGTTCACCGCACGCTCGGCTGGGCCTGGGTGATTTTGATGATGACCACGGCGGTGTCATCCTTCTTCGTCCGCACCCTCAACCCGGGACATATGAGCTGGATTCATCTGCTGTCGGGATGGGTTGCCTTCGCGACCCCGCTTGGGGTCTGGGCTGCCCGCACCCATCGGGTCAGGCTGCATCGGCATATGATGACCGGTTTGGTCGTCGGCGGCCTGTTCATCGCCGGCGCCTTTACCTTCGTTCCCGGCCGCTTGATGTGGCGGGTCTTCTTCGAGCAGGGTGCGTGGATCACACCCGGATGATCGTATCGCTGTAGGCGGCGAGGCGCGCGTCACGGGTTAGCAGGCGTAGGGGCTCGGCTTGGGCCTGAGCGGCCAGTAAGCGATCGAACGGATCGGCGTGCAACATGGGCAGGGTCTCGGCCAGCAGCACATGGGCTGGGGTGAGGTCCAGCAGGTCGTAGCCGGCGCGTCGGAAAAGGTTGGCGGCCCGCGCTGCGCCGATAGGCACACGCGCCGCGCCCTCTGGGGCCAAGCTGTGCTTGAGCGAAATTTCCCACAGCGACACCACGCTGACGAATACTGCGTTGGCTGGGTCTTCGATCAGGTCGTACGCCTGAGGTGTCAGCTTTTCCGGATCGGCCAGTGCGAACAGCGCCACCTGGGTGTCGAGCAACAGCCTCATGGGCGGCGACCGCCGAGCATCACGGCGATGACGTCGCTTTCGGCGTCCAGATCGTCAGGGACCGAGAACTGGCCCTCGGCCACCCCGATGCGACGCCCCGGCGCGCGATGATGCATCGGAACGAGCCGGGCCGCGGGTTTGCCGTTGCGGGCGATGATGATTTCCGCCTCCGCGCCACTTTCAACCAGCTCAACCAGTTTCGAGAGTTGACTCTTGGCCTCGAACATATTGATCGGCGTCATCATATTTCCTAGCTAAGTCTAGCTAAGACTAACTTGACGCTTTTCCGGGCGCAAGCGGTTGCGCCGCTCCATCGCGGCTCCTATAAGGCGCGGAACCGATGCGGGAACGCGGGAAGAGGCGAACGATGAATATCCACGAGCATCAGGCCAAGGCCGTACTGGCGCAGTTCGGCGTCCCTGTTCCGAAGGGTTTCGCAGCCTTCACGCCGGCTGAAGCCAAGGCGGCCGCCGAAAAGCTCCCTGGCCCAGTCTTTGTCGTAAAGAGCCAGATCCACGCTGGCGGGCGCGGCAAGGGCAAATTCGAAGGGCTCGGCCCCGACGCCAAGGGCGGCGTTCGCGTCGTCAAGTCGGTGGCTGAGGTCGAAAGCAATGCCGCCGAAATGCTCGGCCGGGTGCTGGTGACTCACCAAACCGGCCCCAAGGGCAAGCAGGTCAATCGCCTCTACATCGAGGAAGGCGCGGCGATCGCGAAGGAATTCTACCTGTCGCTGCTGGTTGACCGCGAGACCAGCAAGGTTTCGGTCGTCTCCTCGACCGAGGGCGGGATGGACATCGAGGATGTCGCCCACGCCACGCCGGAAAAAATCCACACCTTCTCGATCGACCCGGCCACCGGCGTGTGGCCAACCCACGCGCGCGCCCTTGCGAAGTCGCTGGGCTTGACCGGCGGCCTCGCCAAGGAGACGGCCAGTCTGTTGAGCCAGCTGTATGAAGCCTTCCTGGCCAAGGACATGGCCATGCTGGAAATCAACCCGCTGATCGTCACGGCAGACGACCACCTGCGGGTTTTGGACGCTAAGCTGTCGTTCGACGGCAACGCCCTGTTCCGCCACCCCGACATCGTGGCGCTGCGCGATACCAGCGAAGAGGACGAGAAAGAGATTAAGGCCAGTGAATATGGCCTGGCCTACATCGCCCTCGAGGGCGAAATTGGCTGCATGGTCAATGGGGCCGGTCTGGCCATGGCCACCATGGACATCATCAAGCTATACGGGGCCGAACCAGCCAACTTCCTCGACGTGGGTGGCGGGGCGACCAAGGAAAAGGTCACCGCGGCCTTTAAGATCATCACCGCTGATCCGGCCGTGAAGGGCATTCTGGTCAATATTTTCGGCGGTATTATGCGCTGTGACATCATCGCCGAGGGCGTGATCGCCGCCGTGAAGGAAGTCGGGCTGCAGGTTCCGCTCGTGGTGCGGCTCGAAGGCACCAACGTAGACCAAGGCAAGAAAATTATCTCGGAAAGCGGCCTGAATGTCATTGCCGCCAACGATCTATCTGATGGGGCGGAGAAGATCGTCGCCGCTGTGAAGGGCGCTCGCTAATGTCGGTTCTCGTCAACGCCAATACAAAAGTTATCTGTCAGGGCATCACCGGTGCCCAAGGCACATTCCACACCGAACAGGCTATCGCCTACGGCACCAAGATGGTCGGTGGGGTTACCCCCGGCAAGGGTGGCCAGACCCATATTGGCCTGCCCGTCTTCGATACGGTCGGCGAGGCTAAGGCCGCGACAGGCGCCGACGCCAGTGTGATCTACGTACCGCCGCCCTTCGCGGCGGACTCCATTCTGGAGGCCATTGAGGCGGAGATCGGCCTGATCGTCTGCATCACTGAGGGTATCCCGGTGCTGGACATGGTCAAGGTCAAGAAGGCCCTAGCGGGTTCCAAGTCGCGGCTGCTGGGCCCAAACTGCCCGGGCGTGCTGACTCCCGGCCAGTGCAAGATCGGCATTATGCCCGGCTCGATTTTCTCTCAGGGCAGTGTCGGCGTCGTCAGCCGTTCGGGAACCCTGACCTATGAGGCCGTGTTCCAGACCACCAACGCAGGCCTTGGTCAAACCACCGCGGTTGGCATCGGCGGTGACCCGGTGAAGGGGACTGAATTCATCGACGTGCTTGAAATGTTCCTGGCAGATGAGGCCACCAAGTCGATTGTGATGATCGGCGAAATTGGCGGCAGCGCTGAGGAAGCGGCGGCGCAATTCCTCATCGATGAGGCCAAGTGCGGGCGCAAAAAGCCTATGGTTGGTTTCATCGCCGGCCGCACGGCCCCGCCGGGACGTCACATGGGTCACGCCGGTGCCATCATCAGTGGCGGCAAGGGTGGTGCTGAAGACAAGATCCAGGCTATGGAGGCTGCGGGCATCCGTGTGTCGCCGTCCCCGGCCCGGCTAGGCGAAACCCTTCTGGAATTGCTCAAGGGTTAGGCGCGAGTAGACAAAATGGGCCGGTCGGTTCGCCGGATTAAGAGACCCGATATAAACCCCGATTAGATACCGAAGGAGCGGCATGGATCGCCGATTCGGACGGCAAGGGCGGAACGCAGATGGCGGACGACGCAGGCATAATCAACCAGGTCTTGACCGAGACCTCCTTCCTCTATGGCGCTAACGCCGCCTTTGTGGAGGACCTCTACGCGAAGTGGGCCTCAGACCCTGCTTCGGTAGAGCCGTCGTGGCAGGCGTTCTTCTCGGCCCTGCCCGACCAGAACGCGGCCATTCAAGCCGCGGCCGTCAAGCCAGCCTGGACGCCAAAGCCCGCTCCTGGTGCTCGCCCCGACTGGCTTTCGGCCCTCGATGGCCAGTGGGCCAGCGTCGCCCCAGCCGTTGAAGCCAAGCTGGCCAAGTCCATTGAAGCAAAGGTGCCCGGCGCGTCATCGGACTTGGTGCGCGCGGCCACCTTGGATTCTCTGCGCGCCATCATGATGATCCGCGCCTACCGCATGCGGGGCCACCTTGCGGCCAACCTCGATCCGCTTGGACTGTCGCCGCCGCGCGACGCCAGCGAACTGAACCCGGCCACCTACGGCTTTTCTGAAGCGGATTTCGACCGGCCAATCTTCCTCGATTTCGTTCTCGGCATGGAATCCAGCACAGTCCGCGAAATTCTGGCGATCCTACGACGAACCTATTGCGGCGATCTGGGTGTGCAGTACATGCACATTTCCAATCCCGAAGAGAAGGCTTGGCTGCAGGAGCGTATCGAGGGGCGCGACAAGGAAATTTCGTTCACCAAGGACGGCAAGATCGCCATCCTCAAGAAGCTGATCGAGAGCGAAGGCTTCGAGCGCTTCCTGCACAAGCGCTTCCCGGGCACCAAACGATTCGGCCTCGATGGTGGTGAATCGCTGGTTCCGGCCATGGAGCAGATCATCAAGCGGGGCGGCGCGCTTGGCGTGAAGGAAATCAGCATCGGCATGCCGCACCGCGGCCGCCTCAATGTGCTGGCGGCTGTGATGGGCAAGCCCTATCATGTGATCTTCCACGAGTTCCAAGGCGGCTCTTCGGTGCCGTCCGACATCGAGGGCTCGGGCGACGTCAAATATCACATGGGCGCCAGCAGTGACCGCGTGTTCGACGAAAACAGCGTCCACCTGTCGCTGGCCGCTAACCCCAGCCACCTGGAAATCGTCAACCCTGTCGTCATTGGCAAGGCGCGCGCGAAACAGGCTTTTATCCTGCGCGAAACGCCCGACGCTGGTCGTGGCCATGTCATGCCGCTGCTGCTGCACGGCGACGCCGCCTTCGCGGGCCAGGGCGTGATCAGCGAATGCTTATGTCTGTCGGGCCTAAAGGGCTACCGTACCGGTGGGACGTTGCATTTCATCGTCAATAACCAGATCGGCTTCACCACTGACCCGCGTTACTCGCGCTCCAGCCCCTATCCGTCGGATGTGGCGCTGATGGTCGAGTCCCCGATCTTCCATGCCAACGGCGATGATCCCGAAGCCGTTGTGTTCGCCGCCAAGGTGGCCACCGAATACCGCCAGAAGTTCGGCAAGGACGTGGTGGTCGACATGTTCTGCTACCGGCGGTTCGGTCACAACGAGGGTGACGACCCGACCATGACTCAGCCGCGTATGTACGCGGTGATTAAGGACCACCCCTCGACGCGCGAAATCTACAGCCAGCGGCTGATCGGCGAGGGCGTCGTGACCAAGGCCGAGGTTGACGGCTGGATCGGTGACTGCGAACAGTTCCTCGACAGTGAGTTCGAGTCCGGCAAGACCTATAAAGCCAACAAGGCCGACTGGCTCGATGGCAAGTGGGCGGGCCTGACCTTGCCCAAGGGTGAGGACAACCGCAGTAATACCGGCGTTTCGGTCTCCCGGTTGCAAGAGCTTGGCCGCAAGATCACCACCCACCCGGAAGGGTTCAACATCCACAAGACCGTCAAGCGGATGGTCGATGGGCGCCGTGCCGCTATTGAGGCCGGCGAAGGAATCGACTGGGCGCTCGGCGAGCACCTTGCTTTCGCGACCTTGCTCGACGAAGGCACGCCGGTCAGGCTCTCGGGTCAGGATTGCGTGCGTGGCACCTTCACCCAGCGCCACAGTGATTTCATCGACCAGACCAACGAGGAGCACTTCACGCCCCTCAACAACATCAGGCCCGGCCAAGCCCCGTACGAGGTGATCGACAGCGCCCTATCGGAAGAAGCCGTGATGGGCTTCGAGTATGGCTTCTCTCTGGCCGATCCGAACACGCTTGTGCTTTGGGAAGGCCAGTTCGGCGACTTCGCCAACGGCGCCCAGGTCGTCATCGATCAGTTCATCTGCTCGGGTGAGCGCAAGTGGCTAAGGATGAGTGGCCTCGTCCTGCTGCTGCCGCATGGCTACGAGGGCCAGGGCCCAGAGCACAGCTCGGCCCGGCTGGAGCGGTATCTCCAGCTCTGCGCCGAAGACAATATGCAGGTGGTTAACTGCACCACCCCGGCCAACTACTACCATGTGCTTCGCCGGCAGATGCACCGCGAGTTCCGCAAGCCGTTGATCGTGATGACGCCCAAGAGCCTGCTGCGCCACAAGCGCGCCGTCTCCAACCTGGCTGATTTCGCTGAGGCCAACAGCTTCCACCGCGTCATGGTCGACGGGGCCGAGGCCGGTTGCGATGTCGGTGACATCACGCTGAAGCCCGACGCTGAGATCAAGAAAGTCGTGCTGTGCTCGGGCAAGGTCTATTTCGACCTGGTTGAGGCCCGCGAGGCCTCCAAGCGCGACGACGTCTATTTGCTGCGTCTGGAGCAACTCTATCCCTGGCCGATGAAGTCGCTGATGGCGGTTTTGGGCCGGTTCAAGAACGCCGAGCTGGTCTGGTGCCAGGAAGAGCCCAAGAATATGGGCGGCTGGACCTTCGTCGATCCGTGGCTCGAACTCACCCTCGAGAAGATGGATATCAAGGCCAAGCGGGCCCGCTACGTCGGCCGCCCCGCCAGCGCCTCAACCGCCGCGGGCCTGATGAGTCGGCACAAGAAGGAACTCGAAACCTTCCTTGCCGACGCCATGTCCTAAATCGCCACGATCAAACCTTCGCCTAAGCAAGCTCACCAGGAAGTACGAGTCCCATGGCTGATATCAAAACCCCCGCCCTCGGCGAATCCGTCTCAGAAGCCACCGTGGCCCGCTGGACCAAGAAGCCCGGCGATGCCGTGAAGAAGGACGAGATCCTCGTCGAGCTAGAAACCGATAAGGTTAGCCTGGAGGTCGCCTCGCCGGCTGACGGGGTTCTGGAAGCCATCAACGCCGCCGAAGGCGCGACCGTGACGCCGGGTGCTCTGCTGGGCAGCGTGACCGCCGGCAAGGCCGCCGCCGCGCTAGCCGCCGCGGCCGCACCGCCGCCGGCTGCGGTTCCTGCGTCGACTCCAGCCCCTGCGCCTGCACCCACCGCCTCGGTTCCCGCGGCTCCGTCGGCCGCCCGAGTTGCCGCCGAGAACAATCTTGAGCTTTCCGCCGTCGCCGGTTCTGGCAAGGATGGACGCGTGACCAAGGGCGACGCCCTGGCGGCCTTGGAGGCTCGCTCTGCCGCGCCCGCTGTGGCGCCCGCCTCGCGCCCAGCCCATGAGCGTGAAGAGCGGGTCAAGATGACCCGCCTGCGCCAAACCATCGCGCGCCGGTTGAAAGAGGCGCAGAATTCTGCCGCCATGCTGACCACCTTCAACGAGGTGGACATGACCGCGGTCATGGCCCTGCGCAACCAGTACAAGGACGCGTTCGAAAAGCGCCATGGGGTGAAGCTTGGCTTCATGAGCTTCTTCGTGAAGGCCGTGATCGCGGCCTTGCAGGCGACACCGGACGTCAATGCCGAGATCGATGGCGACACAATCGTCTACAAGAACCACTATGATATCGGCGTAGCCGTCGGCACGGAAAAGGGCCTCGTGGTCCCGGTCGTGCGTGACGCCGACGCCATGAACTTGGCTCAGATCGAAAAGACCATTGGCGACCTGGGCAAACGCGCCCGCGCCGGCCATTTGGGCATCGACGAGCTACAGGGCGGCACCTTCACTATCACCAATGGCGGTATCTACGGCTCGCTGATGTCGACCCCGATCCTCAATGCGCCGCAGTCCGGCATTCTGGGCATGCACGCGATTAAGGACCGGCCTATCGCCATTAGCGGCAAGATCGAGATCCGGCCGATGATGTATCTGGCGCTGAGCTACGACCACCGCGTGGTCGACGGGGCCGGCGCTGTGACCTTCCTGGTCAAGGTCAAGGACGCCATCGAAGACCCGCAACGGCTGCTGTTGGATCTCTAAGACCATGGCTGACCAATACGACGTCGTTATCATCGGGGCCGGCCCCGGCGGCTATAACGCGGCCATTCGCGCTGGCCAGTTGGGCTTGAAGGCCGCCATCATCGAGGGCCGCGAGACCCTTGGCGGCACCTGCCTGAATGTGGGATGCATGCCATCCAAGGCTTTGCTGCATGCCTCGGAACTGTTCGAAGCGGCCAGCGGTGCTGAGTTCAAGACGCTGGGCATTGACGTCGCGCCCAAGCTGAATCTTGTCCAGATGATGGCTCAGAAGGCCGAGAGCGTGACCGCCCTGACCAAGGGCGTTGAGTTCTTGATGAAGAAGAACAAGGTCGCCTGGATCAAGGGCTGGGGCCGTATTGCCGGCCCCGGCAAGGTCATCATCAAGGCCGCCGACGGGTCCGAGCAGACCCTGGAAACCAAGAACATTCTCATCGCCACAGGTAGTGAGCCGGCATCCCTTCCGGGCGTTACGGTCGACAACAACCGCATCGTCGATTCCACCGGCGCGCTCGACCTGCCGGAAGTGCCAAAGAGCCTGGTTGTTATCGGCGCGGGCGTGATCGGGCTGGAGCTCGGCTCTGTGTGGCGGCGTCTTGGTGCCCAGGTGATCGTGGTAGAGTTCCTCGACCGCATCGTGCCCGGCATGGACACTGAGGTCGCCAAGGCCTTCGAGAAGGTTCTGACCAAACAGGGCATGAGGTTCAAACTGTCCACCAAGGTCACCGGTGCCAAGGCCGATGCCAAGAGCGTCAGTCTGACCGTTGAGCCGGTTGGGGGCGGGCCTGCCGAAACGATCAAGGCCGACTATGTGCTCGTCGCCATTGGCCGCCGTCCCTACACGTCGGGTCTGGGCCTGGAGACGGTTGGCATCGAAACCGACAAGCGCGGCATGATCGCCCAGGACCATCACAAGACCACCGCGCCCGGCGTCTGGGTTGTTGGCGATGTCACCTCCGGCCCCATGCTGGCGCACAAGGCCGAGGACGAGGCCGTCGCCGCAATCGAACGGATTGCCGGTAAGGCGGGCCATGTGAACTACGGTTTGATCCCGGGCGTGATCTACACCGCTCCGGAAGTGGCCACAGTTGGAAAGACCGAGGAAGAGCTCAAGGCTGGCGGTGTTGCTTACAAGGTGGGCAAGTTCCCGTTCCTGGCCAACAGCCGCGCCAAGATCAACCATCAGATCGACGGGTTCGTGAAGGTGCTGGCCGACGCCAAGACCGACGAGATCCTCGGCGTACATATGATCGGCCCTAACGTTGGCGATATGATCGCAGAATATTGCGTTGCCATGGAGTTCAAGGCGGCGTCGGAAGACGTGGCCCGCACCTGTCACCCGCATCCTACCCGCTCTGAAGCCCTTCGCCAGGCGGCGATGGGCGTAGAGGGCTGGACCATGCAGGCCTAGGCGGTCATGGTCGGATCATGCGCGATCTGGCCAAACTGACTCAGTCCAAAGAGATCCCTACGATCCGGGTCATCGCTATGCCGGCAGACGCCAATCCGGCGGGCGATATCTTCGGCGGCTGGCTGATGGGCCAGATGGACCTTGCCGCCAGTACCATCGCCACACGCCGCGCGCATGGCCGCACCGCTACCGTGGCTGTCGACGGAATGAGTTTCCTGGCACCGGTCGCTGTGGGCGACGAGGTCAGCCTCTACGCCGTGCTGACCGGAGAGGGCCGCTCCTCGATGAAGATCCGGGTCGAGGCCTGGCGCCGCGCTCGGGCGGCCGAGGAAACCGAGAAGGTCACCGAAGCCGCATTCACCTTCGTCGCCATCGGCAAGGATCGCAAGGCGCGGGCTCTGCCGCCGTCCTAGGCTCGCGGATGGGCCGATGCATAGGCCCCAAGCAGCCGCTCTGCATCGACGGCGGTGTAGCGCTGGGTCGTCGATAGAGAGGCGTGGCCGAGCAGTTCCTGGATCGCACGCAGGTCGGCACCGGCACCCAGCAGATGGGTGGCGAAGCTGTGACGCAGGGCATGGGGCGTGGCCTTTTCCGACAGACCCATGCGGCCACGCAGGGTCTGCATCAGGTACTGCACACGGCGCGCTGGCAACGGACCACCCCGAGTGGCTCGGAACAGCGGCTCCTCCCTCGTCAGGGCGAAGGGCAGGGCGGCGGCATAGGTATTGATCGCCCGGCTCACGGCAGGCAGCACTGGAACCAGCCGGGTCTTGTTTCCCTTACCGGTGATGCGAAGGGACTCGCCGAGCGGAAGATCGGCCAGGGTCAGCGATAACCCCTCTGAAATCCGTAGCCCGCAGCCCCACAGTAGGGTCAGGATGGCGGCGTCCCGCAGGCCTTCCCAGTCGTCTCGCATCGGGTCGATCCCGGCCTGGAAGATCAGTCCTCTCGCCTGGTCCTCCGTCACCGGACGGGGTGGGTCAGGGCGTACCTTCGGCCCCTTGACCAGGGCGATTGCGGCGCAGGGCGCATCCAGTCGCAGGTCCAAAAAGGTGTGAAAGCTGCGGATTGCTGACAGGGCCTGACTCAGCGAGCGATTCGACAGTGGATGGTCGCCTATGCGGCGGCGCGCCAGCCAGGCGCGGGCCTCGCCGGCCGTGACAAGGGTCAACCCATCTAGGTTTATCGGCTCCCCGCGATGCTCCTGCAGGAAGGCGAGGTAGGAGCGGCCCGCGTGGCCATAGGCTTCCACCGTGCGCGGCGAGGCACGGCGCTCCTGAGCCAGGTGGATCAAGAAGGCCGCAAGGGCGGCCTCGCCTGTCATTAGGAAATCGGCCAGCGCTCGGCGATACGCTCGAACGCGCGCGCCAGGAAGCCGACCAGTTCCGAACCCATCTGCGGCACAAACCCCTCAGGATCGGCCGAACCGAAGGCAATCAGCCCGTCCCGTTCGCTCGACCAAGGGCGGATGCGGGCCAAGGCAGCGCTGCGCACATTGGGTGCGCGGTCGCCAAACAGCGGGAAGGCGCGATCCAGTTTGCCAAGACGGGCCATCCGCGGGCCACCAAGTAAGGAATCAGCACCGCCCTGGTTCAGCACCATCCAGCCGGCGGGCACACGTCCCGGCTCTTCCAGGGCGATAACGGCGCCGACGAGCCCAAACCGCAGCGTGGCCAGCTCGTCCATGCGGCGGCCAAGATCTGAGGGGTTGCGGGCCTCTAAGAGGTCGAGCACGGCCCCTTGGGTCTGAGAGACGGCAGCCAGATTGGCCTTGGCCAGAACTTCAAGTTCCTTGCGCACCCGGGATTCCGCGGCCTTGGCGGCCTTGGCTTTCTCGAGGGCGCGAGGTCCGAGGTCGACCACATTGGCGGCGTCGACCCGTAGGCCGAGTTGCGCCAGAAGTTCGGGGTCGGAGTGCAGCAGGTCGGGCTGCTTTCGCAGCCAATCCTTGATCGCTTCAGACGGCATTGCAGACATTCTGTCCCCGCAAAAAATCGTTCAGACGCCGATAGTCGCAGATTGTCATTAACGGGCGTTTGACGCGGACGTTGCGCGGGGCCAAGTCAACTCATGGCCCGCATCGCCGCCGTCTTGCTGCCTCTACCCCTGCCCGAGGCCTTCGACTATGCTGAACCCGATGGCATGGACTTGGCCGTCGGCGACCAGGTGGCCGTGCCGTTGGGCCCTCGGCTGGTGCGTGGCGTGGTGGCGAGCCTGCGCGACGGAGCCGGCCACAACCGGCCGCTGAAGCCCATCACTGAGCGGCTGGACGCCCCGCCCCTGCCGGAAACGGCTATCGCCTTTGTGCAGTGGGCGGCGCGTTACGCGGTTGAAAGTCCCGGCTATCCTCTTGCGATGGCCCTGCGCGGCCTGCGCAGTCCGCCGCCGCTACCGATCCGGCGCACCCTGGCGACCGGCGCGGTTCCAACGCGCCCTACCGCCGCGCGAAGCAAGGTGCTTGAGACCCTAGCGGCTTGCGAGATCCCACTGGCCCCGGCGGACCTGGCCCGCGCCGCCGGTGTCTCCTCCGGTGTGGTCAAGGGCCTGATCGACGAAGGGGTATTGGTCGTCGAAACCGTACCGGCGCCGGATGGTCTGGTGCCGCCCGATCTTTCGCGCGAGGGCGCAAAACTCAATATTGGCCAGTTGGCGGCGCTCGATGCCCTGAATGTTCAGGGTCCGCCCGGGGTCTTTGCGGTCTCCCTGCTCGATGGGGTCACCGGCTCGGGCAAGACCGAGGTCTATATGGAGCGCGCCGCCGCGGTCCTGGCGGCCGATCCGATGGCGCAGGTGTTGGTGCTGCTGCCCGAGATTGCCCTCACCCAAGCTGCGCTTGATCGCATTGAAAGCCGGTTCGGTGCCCGGCCCGCCGAATGGCACAGCGCCGTGCCTCCGCCCAAGCGTCGCCAGGTCTGGGAAGCCGTGGCGGAAGGCCGGGCCAGAATTGTCGCCGGGGCCCGCTCGGCCCTGTTCTTGCCGTTCCAGAAGCTGCTCCTCATCGTCGTCGATGAGGAGCACGACGCCTCCTATAAGCAGGAAGAGGGTTTCATCTACCATGCGCGTGACCTCGCCGTGGCGCGCGCCAAGCTGACCGGGGCGCAGGTGGTTCTGGCCAGCGCCACGCCATCGCTGGAAAGCCTGTGGAACGCCCAGAATGAACGCTACCAGTGGCTGAGGCTCAATGCCCGCCACGGCGCGGCGCGCTTGCCGGATATTGAACTAGTCGACCTACGCGAGCATCCACCTGCGTCGGGCACCTGGCTATCGCCACCGCTCGTCACGGCCATGGCGGAAACCTATGGTCGTGGCGAACAGACCCTGCTTTTCCTCAATCGGCGCGGCTATGCGCCCTTGGTGCTGTGCAAGGCCTGCGGTGAGCGGATGAAGGCCCCCGACACCGATAGCTGGCTGGTAGAGCACCGCTATACCGGGCGCCTGGTCTGCCATCTGACCGGCTTTTCCATGCCGCGACCGACGCACTGTCCCCATTGCGGGGCCAAGGACAGCCTGGTCTCAATTGGGCCTGGTGTGGAGCGGGTCGAGGAGGAGGTGCGCACTCTGTTTCCCAATGCGCGCGTGGCGGTGTTCTCGTCCGACACCATGATGGATACGGCCGCAACGCGCGGCCTGATCGCGGCCATGACGGACGGCGAGATCGATATTCTGGTGGCTACCCAGGCGGCAGCCAAGGGTCACGATTTTCCCAATCTCACCCTGGTGGGCGTGGTCGATGCCGATCTTGGTCTCCGTGGCGGAGACCTGCGTGCGGCGGAGCGGACCTTTCAGCTTCTGGCCCAGGCGAGCGGGCGGGCCGGACGGCGCGAGGCCGCCGGCAAGGCGCTGATCCAGTCTTGGGCCCCCGATCATGCCGTGATGCAGGCCCTGGCCGCGCAGGACCGCGACGCCTTTGTGGCGACGGAGATGGCGATGCGCGAGGCCAGCGGCTTGCCGCCCTACGGCCGACTGGCGGCTCTGATCATTTCCGGCGAGGACCCGGTGGGTCTGGAGGCCTTTGTGCAAACCCTCGCCGCCGCCGCGCCGAATGCTGAGAATGTCGAGGTCTATGGCCCGGCAGACGCGCCGCTTAGCCTGGTGCGCGGCCGGCGCCGTAAGCGATTCCTGGTCCGCGCCGACCGCACGGTCGACCTGCAGGGATTCCTCGCCGCCTGGCGAGCCCGTGTGAAAGTGCCGGGGTCTATCCGATTGGCCATCGACGTCGACCCGCACAGCTTCCTTTAGGTTTCTCGCTTAGGCTTTCGCCTCGGGCGAAATCCCAGTCTGCTGCGGTTGAGACTCGCCCCTCGCCCGCATCGGCAGTTGCGGGATCATCAGGGTCGCGATCACCGACAGGCCGACCACGATCAGGCTGAAGAGGAACACATGAGTTACCGAGCTGGCGATAATGACCCGGATCGGATCCGGCAGGTTCATGCCTGAACCTGCGTGACTCTGAGCCTGCGCCGAAAGATCCCGCAGGGCCGATAGGTTCAGCGGCGGCAGGCCGTTGGCCTGGGCATAGACCTCCAGTTTGCTGTTCAGGTCGTTTGTCAGCAGGGTGCCGAAGACCGCGACCCCGACCGTCGAGCCGATCTGACGGAAGAATTGGTTGGCGCTGGTTACCACCCCGATACGGTTGGCTGGCACCGCGTTCTGAACGGCAATGCCATACAGGCTTTGCAGCGGCCCCAGCCCCAGACCCATCAGCGCCAGACGCCAGCCCAGGTCGAACCGACCTACGTGCGGCTGCATGCGGCTCAGCAGAACAGTGGCGATAAAGAGGGTGAAAACGCCAACCAGAATAAATGGCTTATAGCGCCCGGTGCGCGTGACCAACCGCCCTGACAAGGCGGCGGCGAACACCATGCCAACCATCAGCGGCAGGGTAGAGAGCCCGCTGGTGGTCGCCTTTAGCCCCTGGCCCAGCTGCATGAAGAGCGGCAGGAAGGCGACGACGCTCAGGAACGACATCGAGGAGAAGAAGCCGGCGGTATTGGCCCAGAGAAACACCGGGTTCTTGAACAGCTCCAGATGCAGGATCGGATCCTGGACTCTGTTTTCGACAATGACGAACAACACGGTGCTGATGGCAAACATGCCGAACAGCCCAAGGACTTGCGGTGAGCTCCAGGCGTAGCTCTGACCGCCAAAGCTGAGTGCCAACAGCAGGGGGATGGAGCTGCACAGGATCAAGCCTGCGCCCAGGAAGTCGATCTTGCCTTTCGCCGCGTGGGAAAGCCTTGGCATCTTGGAAATGACCATGAACAGGGCGACCAGCCCCAGCGGCAGGTTGAGGTAGAACACCCAGCGCCAGCCGGCCACGACATGCCCCAGTATCGTCACCGTGCCGTGGTCGGTGAAATAGCCGCCTAGAAGCGGGCCTATCGCGCTGGAAATGCCGAACACAGCCCCGAATAGCCCACCAAACTTGCCGCGCTCGCGGGGCGGAAACAGGTCGGCGATTATGGCGAACGCGGTGGTGAACAGGGCGCCGCCCCCCAGGCCTTGAATGGCGCGGAACACAATCAGCTGCACCATTCCGCCGCCCAGAAGCGGCAGGTCACCGAATTCACCCGATAGGCCCGACAGCCACGACCCGGCCAGGAACAGCATTATGCCAACGATCAGCACCGGCTTGCGGCCATAGATGTCGCCCAGCTTGCCCCAGATCGGCACCATCACGGTCGAGGCCAGAAGGTAGGAGGTTGTCACCCACGCATAGAGCCCAAGGCCGTGCAGCTGGCTGATGATCACCGGCATGGCGGTGGATACGATCGTCTGGTCCAGCGCCGACAGCAGGAACACGATCATCACCCCGGCGAGGGTGACCTTACGTTCGGCGTCGGTGAAGGTCTGCATGATATTCTACTGTAGCGAGGCGGGAAGGTGATCGCCGGGTGATTACCGTCAAGGCCTAAGTCGGGCACCGACCTATTTTTGGTGCGGCGGTGCCTTGCCCCGTGACAACATGTTCAGCGCCTCGACTGCCCCGGCGAAGCCCATGGCGGCATAAATATAGCCGCGCGGCATATGCACCCCACATCCATCGGCGATCAGGGTCATGCCGATCATTAACAGGAAGCCCAGCGCCAGCATCACCACCGTCGGGTTGGCGTTGATGAAATCGGCCAAGGGATCGGCGGCCAGAAACATGACGCAGACGGCAATGATCACTGCCAGGAACATGATCGGCAAAATGTCGGTCATGCCCACAGCCGTCAGGATGGAATCGATCGAAAATACGATGTCGAGCAGCAGTATCTGCACGATGGCGGCTGCGAAGTTTGAGGCCACAGGGGCCTTTTTGTCATAAATATCGTCGCTGGGTTGCGGGTCCAGGCTGTGATGGATTTCCTTGGTGGCCTTCCAGACCAGGAACAGTCCTCCGGCCACCAGGATCAGGTCGCGCCAGGAAAAGCCGTGACCGAAGGCGGTGAACACCGGCTGGGTCAGGCCAACGATCCAGGCGATAACCGACAGCAGAGCCAGCCGCAGGACCAGGGCCAGGCCGATCCCCAGGTGCCGGGCCTTGATGCGCTGCTCAGTGGGAAGTTTGTTGGACAGGATCGAGACGAACACGAGATTGTCGATCCCGAGCACGATTTCCATAACCACGAGGGTGATCAGGGCGGCCCAGGCCGAGGGACTAGCCAGAAGGTGCAAGAGATCGTTCATCGGAATGCTTTAGAAAAAAACACGTGTCCGCGCCAGGGCCGTGCCATTCGCCTTGGTAGAGTCAGATATGACGGCCACAGCCGCGACGATCAAGGATGGGGCGGCGATCCGGCCATTGACCGCCCTGCGCTTTTTCGCGTCAGGTTGGGTTGTACTGTTCTCCTATTGGGAAAAGCTCGACGGTCCTGCGGCCCCCATGCTGGTACAGAAGGGGTATCTGGGGGCTGAGCTGTTCTTCAATCCTGCCAGGCTTCATCCTCTGCTACGTCTATTTTAAGGGCTTTGGGGAAGGCCGCTTCCGCTATGGCGGATTCCTCTTAAAACGGCTGGCGTGGATCTATCCGCTGCACTTGGCCATCCTAGCGGCCGTGGGCGGGCTGGCCGTGATCGGCCGCCTGGCTGGGCTTGAGGTCGATCCCAACATCGCCGACCTGCCGTCTCTGCCGGCTAATCTGCTGTTGCTTCATGCCTGGGGCTTTGCCCAAACCGCCGCCTTCAACCACCCGTCCTGGCCGTTTTGGCGATTGTAGCGCTATATCCGTCATTTCAGGCCCTGGCCGGGTTTTCGCTAACCTAGGCGACCTATTCTTGGGGGCGTTGCGCATCTTGCCCTGTTTCCTATTGGGCTGTGCCCTGCATTCGCTTTGGCGCTCGGGCGCGCTCCGAGGCGGCAAATGTGGAGGGCTGGCCCTTGGCTTCCTAGCCTGGGCCGCCCAGCCGCCGACCTACCTCGGGGAGATCAGCTATTCGATCTATATGGTGTGTGCGCCCTGGGGCACCGTCTTCACCCACAGCGCCCAAAAACTACTCAACTTACCGGGCGATCGCCTGCCCTGGCCGGTATGGACCTTGCTTGTTCTGGGGTTAATTCCGGTGGCTGCGGCCTCGTACCATCTGCTCGAAAAGCCCGCCCGGGCTTGGCTCAAGGGCCGTTTCGAGCCGGACGCGGAGCGACCCTTGGTCAATGCCAGCAAGGGATAAACCCTCTTTTCATCCGACCGTGAGACCGCTATCGACTTCGCACGTCCACGGGGAAGTCCCTTTAAGATGCGTCATTGGATGAGAACCCTCGCTGGTTCACTGGCTGCCGCGCTCTTGATGTGCGCGCTGCCGGGTGCCCCCGCGATGGCCGATTCCTACTGGCAATGCGTCCCCTTCGCCCGTCTGATTTCCGGCATCCAGATTTTTGGCGACGCCCGCACTTGGTGGAGCCAGGCGGTGGGAAAGTACGAAACTGGTTTCGTGCCCAAGGAGGGCGCGGTGCTTTGCTTTAAGCCGTTTGGCAGGATGAAGCTGGGTCATGTGGCCGTGGTCAGCCAGGTTTTGACCGATCGCGTCATCCAGGTCACCCACGCCAACTGGTCTATCATCGACGGCGGCCGCGGCCAGGTCGAGCAGAACGTCACGGTGATTGATGTTTCGCCGATGGGCGATTGGAGCCGGGTCAAGGTTTGGAATGATCCGTCAGCCGACCTCGGTTCCACGACCTACCCCACTTATGGTTTTATCTATCAAAACGCTCAGGCCATGGCACTCGCCGTCGCGACCGCTGGCATCAGCGCCGCCTCGGATGCGGCCATATCTCTGACCCAAAACGCCGTCGGCCAGATGGCCCAGGCCATGAAGCCGGGCGCCTCGCCCTTGGCTCTGCTGAGCCAGGCCGCCGAGTCCACCGACCGTATCGCCGACTTGATCAAGGCTATGACGGGCGGCGGTGCGTCGGACTCCAAAGAAACGTCGCGCTAGAGCGCCGCACGGCCTAGGGAATGGCCATGACCTTGCCGCCGAGCCATTGCCGATGCTGAGAGTCCTTCCCAAAGGTCGAACTCATTTTACTGTCATTGAGGCCGGACAAGCCTTGCCGAGCGATGCCGTCTGGATCGAGCTGGTCGAACCGACCCGCCAGGAAGAGCACGCCGTCGAGGCCATGCTGGGACTGGCCTTGCCCACGCGCGAGGAGATGGCCGAGATCGAGGTCTCGTCGCGGCTCTATATCGAGGATGGTGCCCTCTTCCTGACCGCCAGCTTGGTGGTGGATGCCGATAGCGATGTCCCGAGACTGGAGCCGGTGACCTTTGTATTGGCCGGCGAGCGGCTGGTGACAATCCGCTATGTTGAACCCAAGGCCTTTACGGCCTTCTGCGCCCAATTGGAACGCCAGGCTGCCGTGCCGACGGGTGGAGCCGAAGTGCTGACCGGCCTGCTGGAAGCCATCGGAGACCGCGCCGCCGATCTCTTGGAGCGCGCCTCGGCCGAGGTAGAGGCTCAGTCGCGGATCGCCTTTAGCCGACCCAAGGGCGGAGGGTTTTCCATGATCCTAGCGCAGTTGGGTCGTCTGCAGGGGCTGACAGCCAAGGTGCGCGGCAGTCTATCTAGCGTGGGGCGGTTGGTCGGGTTCGCAACCCTGAACGATCCGTTCGCCAAGAACCCGGTGCTTACGGAGCATCTCGCGACCCTTCAGCGCGACATTAATTCGCTGGGCGACCACGCGGGCTATGTCAGCGCCGAGATCACCTTCCTGCTCGATGCCTCCCTGGGCCTGATCAACATTGAGCAGAACCAGATTTTCAAGGTGCTGGCGGTATTCTCCGTCGTGCTGATGCCGCCCACGCTTATCGCTGGGATCTACGGCATGAACTTCCAACACATGCCCGAGCTATCCTGGCAGATCGGCTATCCCATGGCGCTGCTGCTGATGGCCTTGGCGGCGGCCGCGCCTTTGGTTTGGTTCAAGCGCAAGGGCTGGTTCTGATCAATAGAATTGGGTGCCGTCGTTAAGAGCTTCCACCGTGCTTTTGAGGATTCTCGTGCGGCGAAGGGGCGTTCATCGCTATCCAGGGTTGGACGATTCAGCCGCTCCGGAGCGAGCGTTCAATCCGCTCTGCAGTCGGCGCAGAGGCCGTGGCCTTCGATGATCAAGCCATCGAGCGAAAAGCCCAGGCGTTCTCCAGCGGCGAGCAACTCCGTCGGGCCACCCGTATCCAACTCGCGCGAGGTTTGGCAGCATTTGCAGATCAGGAACGCCGCAGTATGGGCCTTGTCGCCTTGGCGGCAGGCCACATAGGCGTTGAGGCTCTCGATGCGATGGGCCAAGCCCTGGCGCTCTAGGAAGTCTAGCGCCCGATAGACCGTCGGCGGCTTGGTCGGGCGGCCGTCTTCGCCGAATTGCGCGATCAGGTCATAGGCCTTGGCGGGCCGACCGGCGCGGAGCAACAGCTCCAGCACACGGCGGCGACCGGGGGTGAGTTTTTCCTCGGCCCGGTCGCAAAGACCGGTCGCAGCCTCCAGTTCGGCCAACACCGCGCGGTCGGTCAATCCGGGGCTGGAATGATGATGATCGCAGTCCACCGCATGTACCATGCATCAAAAACTATGTTTCTAACCTGTATTACACAAGCGGTTAGTGCAGCCCTTGGTTGCTCCTTCAATATGTCTTTTTGACGCCCGGTCTGCCCTGGCGGGATCAACGGTAGGACGAGGAGTCCCGCAGGGCGCGGCCGTGCCGGAATTCTAATCCCCGACACCGGGTGAGGTGAAGAGCGGCCAGGTGCAGGCTTGGCTTTGCCCAGTCTGCACCTGCTCCTCAATCTTGCTGCTGTCGGGGTGGCGGGTCAGTTCATCGACAACCACGGCCTTGGCCTGGTCGTAGGTGGGTATGCCTGTCATGGACCGGACCACCACATGGATGTTGCACTGATAGCGGTCGACATAGATGGGCGCTGCGGCCCCGCTTTTGGAGGCCATTTCGCTTATCAACGTGTTGTTGGTGAACAGGATCGACTCCGGCTGAGCCGCTGGGGTGTCGTCGAGTATGATGAACTCAAACAGGCGGTGTGCCGGGCCATGCACGACGTCCGCCTGATAGGCGGTAATCTGGATCGTCCCCACCTTGAAGCGGTCGACCCGCTTGCCCTTGGC
>Ga0114974_10000593_pt1 | contig 29701 bp, 28 predicted proteins | sample S_130206_EF_Meta_FD_87318 | JGI IMG/M metagenome (GOLD analysis project Ga0114974, IMG submission 87318) | Freshwater microbial communities from Lake Simoncouche, Canada to study carbon cycling - S_130206_EF_MetaG | ecosystem: Environmental > Aquatic > Freshwater > Lake | place: Lake... | reverse complement strand
CCCCATAGCGTGTAAGAGCTAAAGCCGTAAATGAAACCGAGACGAGTTTTACTCATCAATTAGCGGTAATTCGTAAATTGAACTGCAAAATCTAGCTTCTGTCCTTTTACTAGCGCCATGGTGTCTTGCAAATCATCACGAGACTTACTAGTGACCCGAAGGGTCTCTCCCTGAATCTGAGTCTTTACAGATTTTGGACCTTCATCACGAATTATCTTTGCCAACTTCTTGGCATTTTCAGTGGAGATTCCTTCTTTCAAGGTACAGCTAATCTTGTAAATCTTTCCACTTAGCTCTGGATCTGTTGACTCCAGATGCTTTAACGAAACCTGGCGCTTAATTAACTTGTCCTTGAATACTTCTAGGACTGCCTTGGCCTTCTCTTCGGACTGCCCTTCAATTAAAAACTTCTCGCCAGACTTTTCAATCTTGCTATCGGTATTTTTAAAGTCAAAGCGTGTTGCAATTTCGCGATCGGCTTGGTTGAAAGCATTGTCAACTTCCATATGATCAACTTCAGAGACGATATCAAAACTTGAATCAGCCAATTTATGGACCCCTTTATCAATGAGCGGAATTCTAGAATTTATTTATTCTACTGTGCGCAATTGTAGGGTAAATTATGCTCATGATTAAGAGCACTCGTAAATTACCGAGCCTCCCATATTTTTGGTCGCTGATTGATTGGACCATCCCTTCGCTAAAACCATATAAAGGACAATTGCTCCGAGCACAAACAATCAACGACTTGGCTAATATCGCAAAAAAGCGCACCCCTAAGGTTGTCTTTGATTATGTCGAAGGTGGCGCCGTTGATGAGATCGCATATTCCAGAACCCGTGAGGCATATTCCAGAATCGAGTTTAATTCGCGTGTCTTGCGCGATGTATCCAAGGTCGACACCAGCGAAAAGATTTTAGGCAAAGTTGTAGATATTCCAATCTGCTTTGCCCCAACCGGATACACCCGCTTGATGCATCATGTCGGTGAACCAGCTGTCGCAAACGTGGCAAGCAAAAAGAATTTGATCTACGCCTTGTCAACAATGGGAACAACGTCACCAGAGGAACTCGCTGAAGCCGTTCCAAATTCTAGACGTTGGTTCCAGCTTTATATTATGAAGAATCGCAGCGACAGTCTTGCTGTAATTAAACAAGCAAAAGATAATGGTTTTGAAGCGCTAGTTTTAACGGTTGACACTGCGACTACCGGTCTGCGTTATAGAGACAATCGAAATGGTCTAACGGTTCCACCTAAAATCAGAATCAACACAGTCTTTGCAATTGCTCGTAAACCTATCTGGTGGCTAAATTTATTCACTACCGGAAAATTAGAATTTGCCGCCTTTAGAGGCTGGGATAAACCACTGTCGGAACTTGCAAGTTTAATCTTTGATCCAGCCACAACTATGAAAGATATAGCTTGGCTGCGTTCAGTTTGGAAAGGCCCGATTATTATTAAAGGAATTCAAAGCGTGGAGGATGCAAGAGTTGTTGCAAAACTAGGCGTTCAAGGAATTGTTCTCTCAAATCACGGTGGTCGTCAATTTGATCGTGGTCCAATTCCACTAGAAATTCTTCCTGAAGTTGTTAAAGCCGTGGGAAGTAAAGTTGAAGTTTATATCGATGGCGGAATCATGTCTGGTCTTGATGCACTTGGTGCAATTGCACTTGGTGCAAAAGCAGTATTCATCGGTCGTGCCTATCTATATGGGGCGATGGCAAACGGTGAAGCCGGTGTAGAGCAAGTGATTGAAATAATGCGCAGAGAATTTGAAAATGGAATGGCACTTTCTGGTGCAGCAAATATTGCTGAAGTTCGCAAAAATGGAGCCCGACTTAGGAATTAGTAAGTGCGCGACTTAATAAGGTAATCTACGCAAGCCGTAAAAAACCCTGGCGGGTTGCCCGAGCGGCCAATGGGAGGGGACTGTAAATCCCCCGGCTCTGCCTTCGAAGGTTCAAATCCTTCACCCGCCACCACAGTTTCAATTCCGAGGTATTTCTGTAAATCCCCATACCTTCGAAGGTTCAAATCCTTCACCCGCCACCAGAAAGTTAAACCACTTAAGTTTTCCGCACTGTGGAAAATATTCTAAGAACTCCGTGTTTATCAAATTACTCTCTATGTTTATGATGTGAATTTCACGTTATAAATTCATTTACATTTTCCAATCTCATGGCTAGATTCACAACATAAAAATGAACGCGTTGAGTGATGGGATGGCCAGATGAATTTACTTGACACCCTCTATCGTGACTCAAAAATGGAAAACGTCTGGTCTCTGGAATCTACGATTTCTTATTGGTTAAAGATTGAAGCCGAATTGGCGGGCGCCCTGGCAGATGCAGAAATCATTTCGCGCGATGATGCGAATGCAATTGATAAAGCGTGTGCGATTGGGAATATTGATACTGCCCGATTGATCCACGAGAGTTCGAATGTCGGTTATCCAATCGTTTCATTGATTTCGATGGTGTGTGAATCTCTGGCCCCCGAACAAGCAGGAAAAGTTCATTGGGGTGCGACAACACAAGACATTATGGATTCTGCTCTTGTGCTCCAAATACGGGATGCGCTCAAACACACTTTAGAACTTCAACTGGAATTTGGTAACTCACTTTCAGATTTAGCCGAAAAACATGCAAAGACGGTTATGGCGGGAAGAACCCATGGCAAGCAGGCAACTCCAACAACCTTTGGGGCAAAGTGTGCGGTGTTTATTGATCAAGTCGTAAGTGATCGTCGTCGATTATTGAACTCCTATCGCAGTATTAGCAATGTTTCGTTGCACGGTGCAGCAGGTACTTCGTCGGCTCTTTTCCCGCACGGAGAGGCTGTTAGGGCGGCCTTAGCAAAAAGATTAAATCTGGAAAATAAGACAATCCCATGGCATGTAAACCGAAGCGCAATTGTTGAAGTGGCAGATGCAATATCAGCTTGTTTGCAAACACTTACTCGTCTCGCACGTGAAATCATAGATCTCTCTCGGACCGAGATTGCTGAAATTAGTGAAGCCAGCTCTCAGCACAAAGGAGCATCCTCGACGATGCCACAAAAAGCCAATCCCATTGAATCCGAATCAATTATCGGTTTTGGAATAAGTGGGGCTACACATTCACAAGCGCTTCATCGCGCTAGTGAAGCAGCGCATGAAAGGTCTGCCGGAGAATGGCAAATTGAATGGCGAGTTCTTCCAGATATTTTTACTTGTTTAGCATCAGCTTTTTCACTAGCAATTTCAGCAACAAAAAACTTACGAGTTTTTCCAGATCGCATGCTTAATAACTGCACACAAGATGGTGGTTTGTTATTGGCAGAAGCCGCGATGATGCACCTTGCGCCACGAATGGGTCGAGATCAAGCCCACAAATTATTGTATGAAGTATGTCTAGATGCTAGAAAATTGAACAAGAGTTTTGAAGAATCTCTTCGAGTGAACCTTGGTGAGAAATTTGACGCTCTATTCAAGGAATTTTCTTTCAATCCCGCTGACCATGTAGGTGAGGCGCCACGAGTGGCACTTGAGGGTGTGCGAATTTGGTCTGTTTCAAAAACTGAATTAATTCTCAACTAATAATTATGAGAGTAATAATTGCTGAACTCAAACAGGAATCAAACACTTCTGCACCTCTAACAACTATCGAAGATTTCAATGGGTTTCATCTGTTTTACGAGAATGAAGTAATTGAGAAACTTCAAGGAACCAACAGCGAAATAGCCGGATTTCTAAATGTCTTAGATTCCAAAGGTCATGAAGCAATACCGATTATGGCCGCATTTGCAGTATCTGGTGGTCCACTTAATTCCGAGGCGTACAAGTTTTTAACTAATCGTTTATATTCTGGAATCAAGTCAGCAGGAAAAATTGATGGGGTTCTCTTAGCGTTGCATGGCGCTATGGTCAGCGTTGACGAACTAGATGCCGATGGAACAATTATTGAGAGAGTTAGAGAACTTGTTGGTTTAGAAGTCCCAATAATGGTGACGATGGATTTACATGCAAACATCACCAAAAAGAAGATAAAGAACGCAACAACCATTTCAGGTTTTCGCACCTGCCCACATATCGATCTAATTGAAACTGGTGAACGTGCAGCTCGGATGCTCTGTGGAATTCTCGATGGAACTTCGAATCCGACAATGGCTTGGCAGAAGGTTCCAATGGTTACGCCGGCGTGTATGCAGATTGATTTCAAGACGGGTCCTTACCGAGATTTATTGCAAGAAAATATCTCCCTAGATTTGCGTGGTGCAATTGATAGTTCCGCTTTTACTGTTCAACCCTGGTTAGATATTCCTGAATTGGGCTATGGTGCAATTGTAATTACTGAGAATGATGTTGCACTTGCTAAAGAACTAACAAGCCAATTAGCAAAGAAGATGTGGGACCTGCGCAGTGAACTTATAAATATCTCACTATTGTCGCCTTCTCAAGCAATTGAGAGCGCACTCAAAAAGAATTCGGGCCCTGTGGTTATGAGTGATTTGGCTGATGGAACTGGTGCCGGTTCACCGGGGGATAGTTCCGTTGTTTTAGCCGCATTGATTGCGGCCAACCCAAGCAAACGATGCTTAGTAAGTGTGTGTGATCCAGAAGTCGCCGCATTGGCTGCTTCGGTTGGAGTTGGTGCTGAAATTTCTACTTCAATTGGTGCTAAGAAAAGTTTTGAATTCAGTTCTCCGACTCGGATAACTGGGAAAGTTATTCGTAGCGGAGTTGAACATTTTAGATTTACCCAAAAAGGATATAACGGCATGAGAGTTGAAATGGGACTCTGTGCAGTATTAGAAATTGGCGAGATAAGAGTTCTGGTTACATCACTTCCTGCTTTCACAACCGATCCAGAGTTCTATCGTTGCGTTGGACTTGAACCAAGCACCGCTCAAATAGTTATAGTTAAATCCCATGCCCAATTTCAAGATAGTTATGATGCAATTGCAAGTGAAATAGTATTTCTAGATACACCTGGAATGAGTTCAGATAATGTGGCACACCTTCCATTCACAAACATAGATCGCCCGCTCTACCCGTGGGATTCCGAATTAACTTTTGATGCGAGTGCAGCGCGATGAGTTTTAACTCTCCGTGGCCTTCGCCAATAGATTTATGGGCAGACCCACCTTGGTATATGACTGGAAAATGTCTAACGGCCTGGTTTGAAACAGATATTAATGAGGTTAAGAAAATTCTTACACCTTCATTTATTCCTAAAGTTGGCCAGAGCGGAGTCATAACACGACTTCGTTTTTATGATGTTGATTTTACTCCAGTGAACAGTGAGAAATTTCCAACTGAACGTTTTTCAGGAAAATTCAAAGAAGCAGTAGTGGCATTCGCTGGCGAGATCGATGGAGTAAAAGGTGAGTACTCAGCATTTATGTGGACCGATAACTTGGTCTACTTTTCTTGGGGACGAGAAAATTTTGGTTGGCCATTAATTCTTTCTGAAATTGAACTTTCTGGAAATTTCTGGGATTCATCATCCGCAAGAGAAACAACGGGGAGCATTAGTGCGGAGTCCGCTACTTGGGAGCTAACTTGCGAAAATGAGGTTTTAGAAACTTTGGCTGTAGGGCCAGGAACAAACTGGCTAACGCCACGACGCGTTCTTTATCCTCAGCAAAAGACTTTCGAAAAGAGCGACCTTTTAATAGTCAATCCCACAATTCTTGAGCCAGGCACGCTTACATCCCATCGCGGAGAAGTAAATTTATCAGCAGCGGATAATTCAATCTTTGCTGGATTACAGCCACTTGGAGCAACAACCATTCATCAACATAGTAATTTCTTGTTAAGTGTTGGAAAAGATGTTGAAACTAGATCTGAAAAGTAATATCACTATTACTAATTATGATTTTTAGCGCATCACCCAACCACCGTCGACATTTATTATTTGCCCGGTGACGAAAGAGGATTCTTCACTTGCTAGAAACATGAAAGCACCTGCTAAATCTTCAGCAGTGCCTCGTCTTTTTAGAGCCTGAACGCCATATAAGAATGCGGCAACTTCTTCTTGGTTTGGATCCACTTCAAGTTCCATTTCAGTTCGGATAGCACCGGGCATGATTGAATTAACACGTATTCCATCTCCACCAAGTTCTCTCGCCAATGCTCGAGTGATTCCGATGATGGCAGCTTTCGATGCTGAGTAATGCAGCGCTCCGGGTTGTCCAGTATCAACCATTACCGATGTGACAGTGATAATCGATCCTTTAGTTTTCTTTAAATCTTCATATGCTGCCTTAGCAAGTAACCAGGTTCCTCGACTATTAACATCTTGGACTTGATCCCATTCATCTACGGAAATCTCGTTCCATTTATTTCTTCCCGTAGCCGCACCATTTGCCACAACAATTGAGATATCTCCGAGTTGCTTCTTTATCTCTTTGACTAGAAGTTCTGGAGTTTCTGGCAAGGATAAATCACCTGGTAAGCAAATTGCTTTATAACCTTTTCCGGTTAACTCACTTACTAAGTCCTTAGCTAATTTCTCCATATGTGGTGTATCTAAATAGCAAATTGCAACACCTGCGCCTTCGCTCGCATAAAGTCGAGCAACTGCAGCACCAATTCCTCGGGCGCCACCTGTGATTAAAGCATTCTGTCCTTGTAGGCGTCCAGATTTCATTCACTTACCCCTTTGCTTGAAAGCGATTCTTTCACGAGTTTTCCTACTTGAGCTATATCAAAGGTAGTTGAATTCGAAGTTGACTTATAACGAGTCATATCTTTTAAGCCGCTTCCAGAAAGAACTACAACTGGTTCATCGCTGGAGGTTACTTTGCCAGATTGAATGTCTTGATAAAGCCCTGCCAAAGCTAACGCTGCTGCTGGTTCTACGAAAATGCCTTCTTCGCGGGCAAGGACATCTTGCATTTCCCAAGCCGCTTCGTCAGTGACGCGAACACCCCACCCGTTTGAAGCGCTAATTTTTTCAACTGCAATTTCCCCATCTGGGGGATTGGCTAATTGAAGTCCCGATATTTTTGTGTTGCATTTAGGAATATTTGGTTGCGAAATATCACCCATGACTGTTTGTGAAATAGGAGAACATTCATCAGGTTGGACACAAATTACTTTGGCAGATGAACTACCTCTTACAAGTCCAATTGCTGTTGCGACAAGGAGTCCGCCGCCGCCCGTTGGTAAATACACATGGCTTGCTGATTTATGTGTAGAAATTTCTTCGCCAATAGATTCAGCGCCCTTCATTCCTTCAGGGTTAAAGGCATAAGCCGTAATCGTTAAAAGCAAGTTCTCTTCTTCTGCGATTTTCTTTAGTGCTAACATTTCGGCAGGCCCAAGATCTATCATTGGAATCATGAGTGCGCCGTAAGGTCTAATTGAAGCCACCTTTTCCGCAGGGGCGTCAGCTAATATGCAAAGAATTCCAGAAAGCCCAGCTCGAGCTCCATATGCGCTCATTGCTGCACCACCATTTCCAGAAGATGTGCCGAGCCATCCTCGACAACCTTTAGAAAGTGCTTCAAGCATTGTTGTTCTGGCAATTCGATCCTTATACGAACCGGTTGGATTTAAATATTCTGCCTTTCCCCAAATGTTCTGCATGCCCCATTTGCGAGCCAAGGTTGATAAGGAAACTAACGGGGTATTGCCCTCACCCATCGACAGGTTTTGCTTAGTGTTCATAGTGGTGACGCAACTATTGAAAGAGTGTCTCCCGGTGAGACCTGAGTACTTCGTCGCATTAACATTACGATTCCAGAACTTGGAGAGAATATTTTTTCACAAGTCTTAGCATCATTGTCAATTACTTCTCCTAATAAATCTCCCTCTGCGACCCGCGATCCAACTTCCGCAGTTGTACAAAAATATCCGGCAGTAGTGGAAATTATTCCTTCATCGGTATTGCCATCGCCTGATACAGACACTGTGGTAATTGAAGATTTTGGAAATTTTGAAGATTGGTCAAGCATCTCCATTGAATGAATTATTCGCAGGACACCGCTAACGTAAGTTTCTAAATCTGTAGTACGAACTTGCCCACCGCCTCTACCTTCTACATATATAGAAGGTATTCCAAAAGCTTCAGCTGTTGATATTGATCGACCAGGTGATGGGGGGCCGCTGTGTTTCCAGGTATATGGTGCATCAAAAATCTTCGCATATGCAGCTGATTTAATTGACATCGCAGGATCCGAATCTAAGTATCCACACAAAAGAGCCATATCGAAATTCTTTCCGGCAGAATGAAGATCAATCAACAGGTCTGCCCCCTTAATCAAATTCTCAGTTAAGAAAGCTGCAACTTTTTCCGTGGGATTGCCGGAAGTATTTCCAGGAAATACTCTGGCAAGGTTTAATCCATCAGTCGGACTAGCTCTTGTCGAATCATGCCAAGCGACAGGGTGGGCCGGTGCTGCAAATTTAACAGTGCCTTTGATTAATGACTTTTGGAGAATATTTCTGATTTGCCTGCAAGCTAGTACGCCTTCGAATTCATCTCCATGAACTCCACCAAGAATTCCAATAGTTGGTCCATCGATTTTCCCTTTTACATATTCGATGGTCGGAAGGAGAGTATTCATGAGTTGAAGCCTATTTCGCTAGTTTGCATTATGGCAAGCAATTTAAGATTGAGAAATGAACAATTGTCCAGCTAGTGGAAATTCTTCGGACTGAGCTTTCGTGAAATTTTCTTGAGCGGTTGTAATAAGTAACTGGGTTTCGTTTAAGCCGCCGATTGCCATGCTTGTTACTTGTTCGACGGGAACAGATAATTCATTTAGAAAATTACCACTTAAATCGTAGAACCGAACAACATATTTACCGTATATCGCTAATAAAATTCGCCCTGCGGAATCCAAAGCAATTCCATCAGGCAAACCATCATCTGGTGTCAGCAGAATAAATATCTTTGAGTTCAAGATATCGCCAGTTAAAACATTCACCTGATGTTGCCAGACTATTCGTTCATAAGAGTCAACATGGTAAAGGAGTTCTCTTTTATGATCCCATGCCATTCCATTACTCAGCGAGAAACGTGGTAACGCTTTTTTGATTTCACCACTCTTGTTGATCCGCAATAGTTCGCCAGTGCCTTTCGCGAGATCCGGTGAAACTGTTCCAATCCAAATATTTCCGGCAATGTCCGCGATTCCATCATTTAGTAGCCAGTTCTCTGGTATTTGGATTTGTACTGGTTTTGCTATTTCGTGCAAATCATTTGACTTAAATTCGAAGTATTTTAAAGTGTTCGCCACTGCGACAACAAAGCGAGAGTTGCCAATAGGTTGCACCATCGAAGTTCTAACCTTGAATTCTTTTTTGCTTATAGGTAAATTCTCCAAATCATCAATTGCACCGCCCGGTCTCCAAAACACAATGCCTTGTTCAGCATCTACCCACCACCAGTGGCCTTCTGCCCATCTTGGGCTTTCAGCTAAATTGCATCGCGGTGCGCCAAATAGTTTAACTTCACTAAATTCGCTAGACATGAAACTCCGTTAACAGATCACTTATTTAAACCAAGGGATTTTATTAACAGAGAACCCACCATCGATTGTCAAAATCTCTCCGGTAATGAAACTCGCTTCAGTTGATAAAAGGAATTGAACACCTGCGGCAATTTCATCCGGTTCACTAAACCTCTTCATCGCATGCATATCTAGGATGGATGGATCTAAATAACCAGCTTGTTGTGCATTCACAACCATCGCGGTATTCACATATCCGGGAGCGATTGCATTGACTCGAATACCAAATTCTGCCCATTCAACTGCCAGAGTTCGAGTTAGTGCATCGATTCCAGCCTTAGCAACTGCGTAGGGAAGTCGTCGTGGCCAGCCAAAAATATGGGCAACTGATGAGAAATTTACAATCGCACCGCCAGTTTTATTTGCGACAAGATGCCTAGCGAATGCTTGATTCATGTAGAAATGTCCATCGAGATGACAATCTCTTACTTCTTTCCATTGCTCCGGAGTCATCTCTAAACTTGAGTGGTTGGTGCTATTTCCTGCTGTTACTACGAGCCCTGTTAAGGACTTGGTCCATTGCGCACTTTCTTTAATTACCTTTGCTGCCCCTTCGGCAGATGTGATGTCAGACTTAAGTATTAATAATCGATCCGCTCCAATTTCTTTTTGGAAATCTTCGAGGGTTCCTAAATGAATATCAGCAGCAATGACTTTTACATTTGGCCATTGAGCTAGTAATCGTTTTACCGTAGCAAAGCCAATACCGCTTGCACCACCAGCAACAATGACTGCTTCGTGACCGCCGTTAGTTTCTGGCACTAGTCAACCCAGAGTGTGGCTTCGAATTCAACACGAAGATCTGGGAGCATTAGTTTTACGCCACCAACGAATGAAGAAGCAGGCATTGCGGATGCAAAATATTCACCATGTGCCTTTGCTACCGCGGGCCACTCATCAATATCTGTTAGAAATACTCTAGTTCTAATTGTGTTATCTAAGGTAGCGCCAAGCTCTTCAATTGCTCTCTTAACTTCAGCAAGAATGTATTGCATCTGCCCGTAAGTATCGTTTGGACAGATAACCTCACCTTCCCGAGTTGTCGAAGTCGTACCACTTACTTCAATGAGATTTCCCATTCGCACAGCACGTGAGTATCCAACTACTGGAGCCCATGGACGATTTCCATCAACGCGAGCCACGATTGCCATTTCATACCACCTTTCAGTTATTTGCAGGTTATCTGCTATTTATAAAATTAGTCACTCTCGAAACTTGCAATGTGCGCACCGGTCGAGATTTCTTCACCTTCACGAAAGAACAGTTCCATGAGAATTCCAGAAATAGGAGAAGGAATTTGAACCGTTGCTTTATCAGTCTCAACTTCCAGCAGCGATTCACCAATCTCTACCCGATCACCAATTGATTTACTCCATGAAACTAAGTACACCTCATCTGTTGTCTCAGCAACACGTGGCATTTTTATCATGTGCTTCATTAACGTGAACCCTTTGTGGGTGTCCAGATATTTTCAAACATAGACCCTAAGGTGGGTTCGGGCGCTTGCGTGCAGACAGCAATAACTTTCTCTAACGTTTCTTTCATCGAAGATTTCATCTGCTTAATACTTTCAGGAGTCAGTATTCCTTGTGCGGTAAATGCGTTTTCAGTTACCTTGATTGGATCACGCTCTAGCCATTTTTCAAGTTCACCTGCTGGGCGATATAAAGCTTGATCAGCGCGTGAATGTCCAGCAAAACGATATGTTTTTGCTTCAATCAAAGTTGGGCCACCACCGGTTCGGGCTCTTTTAACGGCCTCTGATACTCCGGCTTGAACAGCAGAAATGTCCATGCCATCAAGTGCGAAGTGCGGCATGTTGTAACTTTCAGCGCGCGTGTGTAAATCTTCAATTGGCGTCGTAGTTTGAATTCGGCTGTATTCACCATAAACATTATTGTCACAAATAAATATGACTGGTAATTTCCATATAGCGGCAAGATTTAGACCTTCATGAAATGCTCCAATATTGCTCGCTCCATCCCCAAATACAGCAACCCCAACGTTGTCAGTTCCCTGTGTTTGAAATGCGAGTGCGGCGCCGGTTGCAATCGGAATTCCGGCACCAACAATTGCTGATGTTGGTAAGAGACCCATGTCCATGTCGCACATGTGCATCGAACCGCCGACGCCACCGCAGCATCCATTTGTTTTGCCCATGATTTCACCAAGAACAGATTCAGGTGTAAGACCAAGCGCGAGTGCAATTCCGTGTCCACGATATGTAGCAGCGACAACATCAGTATGACGAAGCACCGAAGCTAGACCAACGGCTAAAGCTTCTTGACCCTGACATAGATGTGTACTCCCGCGTACTAAACCTGCCGCGAAAAGTGCATTGATTTGTTCTTCAAATTCCCGAATCTCAAGCATCCGCTCATACTGTGCAAGTTGATTGCTCTGAATATCCTGCCGGCGCGACATAGAAGTTTTCATTGTGAAATCCCCTCGAGTTGCCACCAAGTTTTTGGTTTCTCTCCTGTTTCTATCGCATGTTTAAGTTGGCGAACAATGTCTTCTTGAGTTGGCACGAAACGGGTTTCAAGAATTCCACTATAAGGAACTGGAGCATTTGGTGTGGTTATCCGAAACGGCGCACCTTTGAGCGAATTAAACAGTTCAGCTGAAACTGCCGCCACAATTTCTGAACCCCAGCCACCGCTTTCAGGGGCTTCTTCAACTACGACAAGTCGACCAGTTTTTGTTACAGATTCTAGAACTGCTTCTTTATCCCAAGGAACGATTGTGCCTAAATCAATTAGTTCTGCATCAATTCCAGATATTTCAATTGCACCTTTGCATACATTCACCATTTGCCCAAGTGAAACAATTGTGATTGCTTTACCAGAACGAAGAGTTCTGGCCTTTCCAATTTTCATTGTTATCGAAGTATCGACTTCGCCACGCTCGCCATACAAGATACGAGGTTCCAAAACCATAACTGGATCAGGATCTTGAATTGCAGCTCGCATCAAACTATAAGCAGACTGCGGATCACTTAAATGAATAACTTTCAAACCTGGGGTAGCGGCAACCCAATTCTCAAGAGTTTGTGAGTGTTGACTTCCGAAACCGAGTCCAGATCCACAAGATGCACGTACAACCATAGGAACAGAGAGCGTTCCATTACTCAGGTAACGTAATTTTGCAGCTTCGGTAACAAGCTGATCAAGAGCGACTCCAAGAAATTCCATAAACATTATTTCTACAACTGGCTTCATCCCCATAATCGCGGCACCAACAGCAGCCCCAGTAAATGCCATTTCGGAAATTGGAGTATCGCGTACGCGTAGTGGCCCAAACTCTGCGAGCAAACCTTCGGATGTTTTAAAAGGTCCTTCAGCATGAGCGACGTCTTCACCAAAAACCATAACCGTTGGATCTTTACGCATTTCATCTGTAAGAGCAGCGACTATCGCCTGACGAAATCTCATTACCGCCATCGTGCTCCCCTAAGAGTTTTCATTTTTAATTTTTTCGATAATACACTTTTTCATTACGAAAGGGTATGGTTACGAAATTCATAAGCGCAAGAAATCAGCCTTTTTTCGCAATGTGGAATTAAGGATTTAACCCTGGACCGTCGAAGAGGAGCAGAAGATGGACTTAACAATTACTCGGATTGAAACCGAGCAAATTCGAGTTCCACTAGCGCGGGTTTATCAGGGCAGCCACTACAAGATGACACATCGCTCAACAATATTAACTCGGATTCATACTGCAAGCGGATTAGTAGGAGAAGCTTACGCCGGTGATGAAGATGCCGGGCTAGCAGAAATAGATGCAATCATTCATGATGAGATTGCTCCTAAATTATTAGGACAAGATGGTTCTGCAATTGAAAAATGTTGGGAACTTGCGCGACCTGCTACCTGGGACATTCTTCGAGATCGCAGACTTGGTCTCGTTGCATGTGGATCGATAGACCTAACTTTGTGGGATTTGTTTGGACGTTCGCTAGGAACTCCGTTGTGGAAACTCTGGGGTGGGTACCGATCAAAAATTCCAGTTATAAGTATTGGCGGATATTACAAAAGCGATTTATCCATCGAAGAAGAAGTGGAATACTTAGTTAAAGAACAGTTTGCTGGAATGAAGTTCAAAATTGGCGGCATGAGCCCAGAAGATGATGTTAAGCGTTTTAGAAGAGCGCGAGCAGTTGGCGGCGATGATTTTCGAATTGCTGTTGATGCAAATCAGGGTTACACCGTGCCAGATGCAATTACCTTCTCGCATTTAGTTAGAGAAGATAATCTTCTTTGGTTTGAAGAACCTTGCCAATGGCAAAACGATCGTCGTGCTATGAGAGATGTTCGTTTTGCTGGTGGAGTTGCAGTGTGCGCTGGTCAGAGTGAGTTTTCTGCTGCAGGTTGTCGAGATTTGATGGAAACAGCTTCGATTGATTATTGTAATTTTGATTCGTCTTGGTCAGGTGGCCCAACTGAATGGCGCAAAGTTGCAGCAATGGCAACTGTCTATGACGTAAAAATGGCCCACCATGAAGAGCCGCAAGCTTCTTCACATCTACTTGCATCTATTCCTCACGGAACGTACATGGAATTTTTTCATCCGATGCGAGATCCAATTTGGCATAACATGATTGCTAATCGATCACAATTAAATTCTGGTTACTTTCAATTAAGTGACAACCCAGGTTTAGGTTGGGAACTTGATCGGGATTACATTGCGAAGTATCGAATCGCTGAACGTGCTAGCGGCAAATCATAATTAGAATTACTTTGCAGTGATTGGTTCTTCGAAACCCCGAGATGGTAGCCAGCGAGATTCGCTTCCAGCGGGTGAATACATCCACCAAGAAAGATAGATTTCGTCATTGGTGACTTGGGTTCGATGTCGGACCATTGATGGTGTGTAAATTACAGAACCTGCTCCTACTTCATAAGGAATGTCATCCATATAGATAGTTGCGTTACCTGATAAAACTGTTGCGATTTCTTCTGCAGGATGCGAATGTTCTTCGGTACTAAGCCCTGGCGGAATTGCGCTTAAGCCGATGGCCACATCTTTCGACGTTCCGTTATCTGGAGTTGCTAAGACAACAACAATCCTTCCATTAAGAAATCTTCCAGTCGGATGACTTCCTCGGGCAAGTGCTTCGATCATTTCAATCTTCATTTCCTCAAGATTAAAAATGATAGGAGCAGCACCTGGATTAGGAATTATCACATTCATGGTGGACTCATTTCGTAGGGTAGGTGGCTTATTCAAACCTAATTGGCCAAATCTGCCTAAAACATTTTCGCATTGCGGGAACGGCTTTAAGGTGTGCAAGCGTGAGAACATTCCCTCTGGCGGGGCTCTATAACGGAACGTTATTCAAGCGGGGAATTTTCCGCAGGGCGGAAAAACCGTTGACTTATACAGTCGATACAGCAAAATTGGCGCTACGCAAGGGTATTTCCGTATCCGAGCCCAAACAAGAGGAGAATAACTTGAGACTTCAACATCATAGTCGCGTCTCTCGAGGCGCGGTTGTTGCTGCTATCGCTGCTGGATCGTTGCTCATTGTGAGCGCGCTTTCATCAGCTACTGCTGCAACACCATCATCAGCTCGTAAGAGTGCGGACAAGTTAGTTCTTGCTGCGCTTCAAGATCCAGGAACATTGGATGTAGTTAAGCAGAACCAGACTGCACTTGTATTGTGGTTACCAGGAAACGTTTACGAAACACTTGTAACTAATAAGCCAGATGGAACTGCTGGCCCAGGAGTAGCAAAGTCTTGGGTAATTAGCAAAGACCAGTTGACATACACATTCACAATTCGTGACGCAAAATTCTCAAACGGTGCAGCAATTACTGCTGACGACGTTGTCTATTCATTGAATGCAATGAAGGATGGCCCAATTGGTTCATACAAGGGCCCATTCGTTCAAGTTGACACAATTGTTGCTAAAGATGCAAAGACTGTCGTAATTAAACTGAAGCAATCTAGCCGTTCATTCTTCCGCGGAATGGGTGAAATGTCTGGAATTATTCAGCCAGCATCAGGCGAAGCAACTCGCGCTACTGCACCAATCGGTTCCGGACCATATGTTCTTAAAGAATATGTACCTAACGATCACTTGACTTTTATCCCAAATGCACTTTATTCGGGAACAGCTCCTTCTTTGAAGGAAGTTACTGTCAAGATTATGACTGACGGAAATGCTGCACTGGCTGCACTAAAGGCCGGAGAAATCGATTCATTCCCAGTTATCACAATTGATCTATGGGAACGTATCGGAAAGCAGAATTTCGATAAGGACTTCACTCTCCAGAACTACCCACAAGGTGGAGAAATGTTGTACATGCTATTTAACTCAAACATAGCCCCATACAACGATCCAAAGCTTCGCCATGCACTTGCAAAGATGATTGATCGCAAGGCATTCAACGTTGCTTACGGTGCGCCAAAGGGAAGTTCTGACCCAACATGTGGTTATGGCTTACAAAATACTCCATGGTTCGCTGTTGAAAGCAAATCATCTTGTGTTGATCCATATGATCCAAAGAAGGGCGCTGCAGAACTTAAAGCTGCAGGATATTCAAAGACTGCTCTGGACTATGTCTCATTGACAGACGTTCCAGATCTTTCACTTCCTGCTACCTTGCAGATTGCACAGCTCACAAAAGCAGGTGCAACCATCAAGCGCAACGCAATTTCATTGGCAGAATACTCAAAGACAATCTTTGCGGGTCGTCCACAACAATTTGGTGTATCAATCATGTCTGATCCAGCTCTGTTCACTCAGTTCTCATGTACAGATAAGACCAAGGCCGGATGGCACACCTATTGCAGCAAAGAATTAACAGATCTTATTGTGAAGGCTGATGGTGCAAAGACAAAGGCATCATACGAGTCTTACATGAAGAAGGCTGCTGCAGTATTGCAAAAGGATGCTTACATTGTTCCAATTCTAGCTAAGGCTGGCGTTGGACTATGGCAACCAGACCTTAAGGGATGGAAAGCTCCACATATCTTCGTAGAGCAAAACTTCGCAGACTTGTCTTGGAAGTAATTTCCTAACCGGAAATTTCTCCGACTAAATAAGTCTAGATAAATAAGCCCTCTAGAGGGCAGTAGTAAGGTTCGTGTGAGTGCAACCCAAACAGTTGCACTCACACGAATTAACTATTTGGAAAGGAAAAATGGGACGCTTCATATTACGCAGGCTTATATTCTTTGTTATTACATTGCTTGTAACATCAGTTCTCATTTTCGCTTTAATCCGCGCAGCGGGCGGCAATGTTGCCGCAATCTTGCTGGGTAAGAATTCCAGTGCTGAAGAGATTCAAAAACTCTCTACAGAATTAGGGCTCGAGCGCCCACTTCCTGTTCAATATTTTGAATGGGTGAATAATTTCTTTCATGGAGATCTTGGTCAGGCTTTTAGAAGCAAACAATTAGCATCGCACCTGATCTGGACTCAAGCTCCTGTTAGTGTTCCGCTTTCACTCGGCGGACTACTGCTAGCAATTATTATTGCTATACCTCTTGGTACTTATGCAGCTAAGAATTACAACAAACCTAGCGGTGCATTTGTTGCACTTCTGAGTCAGATAGGAATCGCAATTCCTGTTTTTTGGGCAGGTTTGTTACTTTCATTATTCTTCGGGGTGTATCTAGGTGTCTTACCAACTGGCGGCTGGGTACCTTGGAACGAAAATTGGGTTGGATCACTTCGTTCGCTGGTATTGCCAGTGTTTACTCTTGGAATTGTTATGGCATCAACTCTTACACGTTATACCCGCACAGCAATTTTGGATGTTATGAATGAAGATTTTGTTCGCACTGCGCGAGCATCGGGAATGAGTCTCAGAGTCGCACTAATTAAGGTAGGACTAAGAAATGCATCACTTCCCTTAGTTACCGTTCTCGGCCTTTTGGCTGCAGAAATGGTCGGTGGCACTGTAATTATTGAGAAGGTTTATTCACTTCCGGGAATCAGCAGAATGATTCTTGACAATGTAACAGCACGCGAAGTTGTTGTTGTGCAAAGTACAGTTATGGTAATTGTTATTTATGTTATGACAGTAAATTTAATTATTGATTTAGCGTATGGACTTTTGGATCCTAGAATTAGGGTAGGAAAATGAGAATAACTACCAAAAGATTAAATAATCGTGCCAATAAAGGCAAGAAGGGTCGGAAGAAATCTAGGGTGCTGCTGATTGTCGGATCATTAATTACCCTTGTTATGTTTGTAATTGGATTAGTTTCAATCTTCTGGATTCCACTAGATGTAAATGAAAGTGATCCTTCAATTCGAATGCTCCCAATCGGAACCCCGGGCCATCTGTTCGGCACTGACTTTCTGGGTCGAGATATGACTAGCATGTTAATGGCAGGCGTTAGAACATCAATTATGATCGGTGCTTGTTCAACATTTCTAGCATTGATTATTGGAACCATGTTTGGCGTGCTTGCGGCTTCCATTTCTAAACTTGATGAACCAATTATGCGAACAGCAGATATTTTCATGGCTATGCCTGGAATTATTTTTGCTTTAGTTCTTGCATCAACAATTGGTGCAGGTTATCTGACTACGATTTTGGCCCTTGCTTCCTTCTTTACACCTGCCTTTGTGCGCGTAACAAGAGCTTCATCAATGCGCGTGCTGGCCGAGGATTACATATCGGTGGCTAGACTTTATGGAAGAAGTAGAACATTTATAACTTTCCGGCATGTGCTACCAAATATTTCTTCTATTTTGATAGTTCAATTCACAATTTATTTTGCAGCAGGAATTTTGACCGAAGCTGGTTTATCTTTCCTAGGAGTAGGCATTAATCGTCCTTCGGTTTCACTTGGGATGATGTTGCAAGAAGCTGTTGAACAGATTGGAATCACTGACCCACTTGGAGTTTGGCCTGGTCTAGGCATTGTAATTTTGGTAATTGGATTGAATCTTATGGGTGATGGTTTGCGTGACTACTTTGATCCTCGATTCTCACAGCGGGCACGATAATGGATACTTTCGCTTTAAAAGTTGAGAATTTGGTTGTTTCTCTTGGCGATTTAATCGCAGTACGTGGAATCTCTTTTGAAATTAAAAAAGGCGAACGATGGGGTCTTGTTGGTGAATCAGGTGCCGGAAAGAGTTTGACAGCGTTAGCAATTATGGGCTTATTGCAGGATGGTTGGAAAACTTCTGGCTCAGTTTGGCATGATGGGATCAATATTCTTACGGCTTCTGATAAGAAACTTTCAACACTTCGTGGTCGAACAATGTCGATGGTATTTCAAGATCCGACTACAGCTCTTAATCCTGTCGCTAAAGTTGGAAATCAAATTACTTGGATTCTTCGCCATCATATGCGCCTTAATGAGAAAGAAGCGGTAGAACAAGCTCTAGCACTTCTCAATAAAATGAATTTGCCTCGTCCGGAATCAATCATGGACTCTTATCCGCATCAGCTCTCTGGTGGCCAAAGGCAAAGAATTATGATTGCAATGGGACTTGCCTGTTACCCAGAATTAATCATTGCAGATGAACCAACAACTGCATTAGATGTAACGGTTCAAAAACAAGTTTTGAGATTACTCGATGACGCTGTAACAGAAAGAAATTGTGGACTACTCCTTATTACGCACGACCTACCTGTAATTGCAGCGATGTGTGAAAACGTAGCTGTTATGTATGGTGGGCGAATCGTTGAGACTGGTTCTATTTCACAAGTTTTTAAAAACCCACGACATCCATACACAAAGGGACTCTTAGCGTCTCAGCCAACGTTAGACAACATTGATCTAGAAGGTGGAACTCGACTAACTTCTATTCGCGGTTCGGTGCCACCTCTATATGCGATGCCAGAAGGCTGTGCGTTCGCAGAGCGGTGTGACTTTGCTACAGATAAATGCAAAGAGCTTCCGGAATTAGATAATGAAACACAGCGCGTTGCTTGTTGGAATCCAATCGCACTATCGCAGAAGGGAGTGTGATTTCATGACAGAGAATAATCAGCAGCCAATTTTTCAAGCTATTGGTGTTTGTCAGGAATATAAGTTACCTAGAACTTCACTTCTTGGTAAACCTCCAGTACTTGATGCGTTAAAAGAAGTTGATTTTTATGCGATGGAAGGCGAATCAGTCGGAATCGTAGGCGAATCTGGTGCCGGCAAATCAACACTTACAAGAATTTTAGTAGGAATGGAAAAACCTACATCTGGAATCTTTAAGTTTAAGAATCAAGATGTGTGGAATTCCGATGATGATTTCAAGCATGAATTTCGGAGATCAGTGCAGATGGTTCTGCAAAATCCTCGGAGTTCATTTGATCCACGTATGACTATTGGGCAATCGTTATTACAGCCGCTAAAAGGACTGAAGATTGGCGGAAATCATCAGGCACGGATTAATGAGGTTCTTAGTCAAGTTGGTTTGGGCCAAGATGCGCTAAAGAAATATCCTTATGAATTCTCTGGTGGTCAATTGCAACGCGTGGCAATTGCACGGGCGCTAATTCCGAACCCCAAAGTTCTTATCGCAGACGAGCCAGTATCTGCTCTGGATGTTTCAATTCAGGCACAGGTATTGAATTTGCTCAATGATTTAGTAAAAGATTTAAAGCTAACTCTGATCCTTATCACTCATGATCTTTCCGTAGTTTCATATGTAACGTCTCGGGTAGCGATTATGGGACACGGAAGAATTGTTGAAACAGGAACTCCGAAATTTCTATTTCAGAATCCACAATCTGAAATCACGCGAAGTTTGGTTGATTCAGTTCTTACCGTTGGCAAAGGAATTGAAGGCGAATCACTTTTCCAGTAATGGCTAAACTGTATTTCCATTAGGTGCGCTATAGGAGCTATAGAAGAATGGAAGTTCAAAAATAATGTCTAAGCCTGCAGTGATAAGTAATGAATTCATTACAGTTGTTGTCGATGCGCTTAATGGTGGAACAGTTTCACATATCGGGTGCGATAAATCTCCAGCAAGTAATGTATTAGCTTGGTATGAATGGAATGATCCAGAGCCGCTTTCATTAGAATTCAAAGAGAATGAAAGTGCGAAACATTGGCTTTCTCGTTACCGTGGTGGCTGGCAATTCCTCACTCCTAATGCGGGTAGAGAATGTGTATTCAATGGAATTAGACACTCATTCCATGGGGAAAGTTCTTACATGCCATGGACAATTACTAAAAGGGATGAAGAATCCCTTACTTTGGAAATTACAATTCTTGGAGTATTTCAGATTTCTCGATCATTCATAATCGATTCAACAAAGGCTAGTTTAAAATGCAATACGAAGATATTTAATCTCACCAACCACCCGCAAGAACTTGTGATAGTTGAGCATATTGCTTTTCAAGGCTCGCCAAACATTGAAGTTAGCGCTCCAAAGAACAGTGAGTGGAAATTTGATGGAGACTATAAAGAAAATGACCGAGAAATTAGATCTTGGAGCGAACCAGGCAGTAGCGACAAGGACTTAGTACACCCAATTGTCGGCAAAACAGAGCGAATGACCTACTTAGTGAACGGGAATGAAGGCTGGGTTTCTATTTTCGACACGACTAAAGGGATTGGAGCTCAATTGAAATGGAATGCGAGCGACCTTCCATTTATTTGGTATTGGCAAGAACAAGGTTCCCCAGGATTTCCATTTTATGGAAGAGCAGAGATGACTGCTCTCGAACCCGCTTCATGTCTTCCAACTGACGGCCTAGAAGGAGCATCGAGCGCCGGAAGAACTAAAGTGATTGCTCCTGGCAAAGATTATTCCTTCGCAGTTTGTCTTGATTTGTTGAGTCAAGATCAGAAATTGCATTCTTAAAGTTAAGTCAGAAGCGTGGTGGATTCGTTCTTTTTAGGTTATTACAAGTAGTAGTTAAATCTTTCCCAATCTTTACTAAATCTTCAAGAGATACCCGCGTGGTAGGTGCCGAAATACTGATTGCGGCAACGGGATCACCGCTCGCATTAAAAATTGGGGCAGCAACACACCGAAAACCAATCGCGTCATCTTCGTTGTCAATTGCAAAACCTTGCTTCCTGCTTGATCGAACATGCTCAATAAATTCTGGTTCGGTATAACGACTTGTCTGATTTGCCTTTGCTGCATACATAGTAGAAATAATTTTTAAAGCATGATCCTCCTCCATGGAAGATAGAATTACCTTTCCCAGTGCAGTCGTGTGCGCATTATTTTCAATCGTCATTGGAACGGTCACGCGAAGTCGTTGTGCTGACTCCAAAGTATCTAGGTAAATTACTTTGCCATGACTTAGAACACCAAGATTTACAGTTTCATTATATTTTTTACTTAACTCCATTAGAGTCGGACGTGCGTATCGAATCAACTCAGCAGAATTTCTCGTAGCTCTACCAAGTCCAATGAGCGCTGGCCCCAAGATATATTTTCGATTTTCGCGATCCCTAACTACGAATCCTCCGGAATCTAAAGTATTGAGTATTCGGTACACAGTGGGTTTCGAAATTCCGGTTCTCTCGTATAACTCCACGACAGATAATGGTGCTTCTGCAAGACAGACCAGTAAATTCATTGACTTGATAAGGACGCCTACCTCATCTTGCCTATTAGAGTCCTTCACTTGAGTGGTTCTCCTTATCTAGAATCGATTACTTCCAAGAAATTCCACTATGCGTATTAATGATTGCCGAATGCGAAGTGTGCCAGTAGGTTTGCATTAATGAATTTATTATTCCACTATGCGGAATAGATTGGAAGAAGATGGACTTTAAAGAATCTTTAAAGGTTGTGGAAGCAGGCTCTGAATATGTTGCTGGGGGCATAAATAGCGGCTACCGCCTGGGGCGTCCTAATCCATTGGTATTCAAAAGCGCCTCTGGCTGCGAACTCGTAGATGTAGATGGAAATGTTTTAACTGATTACTTTTTAGGGATGGGCCCAATGTTGCTTGGGCATAGCCCAAAGAAGGTAGTTAAAGCCGCTAAGTCTCAGTTGGATATTAGCTTGTTAGTTGCTGGTCAAACAAAGTTGGAATATACAGCAGCTCGCTTGGTCAGCGCGATGGTGCCTAGCGCCGAATTAGTTCGATTTTCAACATCTGGTTCAGAAGCAGTGCAAGTTGCATTTAGAGTTGCGCGAGCTGCAACAAAACGCTGGAAGATGATTAAATTTGAAGGTCACTATCATGGCTGGTTTGATAATGTTTATTGGAGTAATGCACCAGATCCAGCAAAAGCAGGAGATGCATTAAGTCCAATTCCGGTTGCAGGAACTCAAGGCCAAGAATGTAGCGAAAATATAGTTGTACTTCCATGGAATAACATTGAAGTGATTGAAAATCAATTAAAGAACGGTGCCATCGCTGGAATTATTATGGAGCCGATAATGTTTAACTCTTGTGGAATCTTGCCGTTGCCTGGATATCTTGAAAAGGTAAGAGAGCTTTGCACTAAGTACGGAACTGTATTAATTTTTGATGAAGTGATAACAGGTTTCCGAGTTTCTGCTGGTGGCGCGCAGGCTGTACTAGGAGTGACTCCAGATCTCACAATTCTCGGAAAGGCTTTAGCTAACGGATTTGCGGTAGCAGCAATCGTAGGCAAGAAAGAATTTATGGATTTGGTTGGTGAAGGAAAGGTTTTGCACGCTGGTACCTACAACACCCAATCAGTATCGATGGCCGCAACTATTGCAACTCTTGAAATTCTAAAAAGTGGCAAGCCGTACAAGGAAATTGATGTAACTGGTGGTGCACTTATGAAGGGTCTGGCAGCAGAATTCACCAAGGCTGGCATAGCGCATGAAATTGTCGGATTCCCAACGGTCTTCAATGTGAGATTTGATTTGAAGGGGCCAACTGATTATCGATCAGGAATTAAAGCAAATACTGCTAGGTATGGCGATTTTGCATTTGAATTGCTGAAATCTGGAATCCGCATCTTGCCGAGAGGCACTTGGTTTTTATCCTCTGCGCATGGAATGAAGGATATTGATAAGACTTTAAGCAAAGTTCGAAATGTTCTAAAGTCAGGAATATAAGTGGCAGAAGTGAGGGGCAAGAGAGTTGCTGTTGCCGGAATAACTTTTGAGAGCAATAGTTTTGCACCAGGCCTTACGCACATGGATGCATTTGAGCGATACTTGCTGGTTAAAGGTCCCGAAGTTCTTACTGCAGGCTTTGGAAAAGATGAAATTGGTGGAGCGGTATCGGTTGCAAACGAACTTGGCATTGAACTAGTACCAGTTTTTGCTGCTGATGGTGGTTGTGGTCCGACAGTTAGTGATGAGACGTATGAATCTCTCAAGCGCGAACTTTTTTCAGAGCTGTCAGAAGTTTTAGATTCAGTCGATGGCGTTTATTTGCGCTTGCATGGTGCAATGACTGCAGAATCTTATGAAGATGTAGAAGGCGATCTTATTAAATCTCTTCGCGCCATCGTAGGGCCAGATTTTCCAATCGCAGTTAGTTGTGACTTTCATGCGCACTTCACGGAGAAAATGGCACAAGGCACTGCTCTCATTGCTGGCTATCAGACTTGCCCCCACTTAGATTTTTTTGAAACGGGCGCCCGTGCAATGCGACTTATGGCAGCTGAATTGGCAGAGACAAAAAAACCTACGATTAGTTATCGAAAAATTAAACTTATGGCATCTTCTGAAGGACATGACACCAGTTTTGGCCCACTTCGCACCGTGATGGATCGCTTGCATGAAATCGAAAAGCTGCCGGGCGTGCTTGATGCAACAATTTTTTGCACCCAACCTTGGCTTGAAGTAACTGAACTTGGATGGACGGCTCTCGTTGTGACCGAGGACGACCCAGAGCTGGGCCAGAAATTGGCAGATGAACTTGCAATGATGATGTGGGATAGGCGAGAAGCTGTTCTGTTTCGTAAAGAAAAGATTGCAGACATTGTCGCTGAAATTAACGCTAGCGAAAGTTCGGCTAAACCATTCATACTCGCAGATGGATCAGATAGTCCATCTGCTGGCAGCAAAGGCGATAGCAATTACCTGCTCAAATATCTTCTTGAGAATCCGATAAACGGAGCTGTCTATATGACAGTTACTGATGCTGCTGTGGCGAAGAAATGTTTTGATGCGGGCAAAGGAGGAAAAATCACTTCTCAAATTGGTGGAACTCTTTCGCCAGTATTTTTCACCCCTGTAGAGGTCACAGGCGAAGTAATAACACTCTGCGACGGAATCTATCAATCCAAATATCCGTCTAAAATGTTTAATGCTGGCCCAACTGCAGTGCTTAAAGTTGGCGACATACATATTGTTGTAACTTCGAAACCAGCATTTATGTTGGACTATGAACTCTATTTGCACGCGGGATTGGATTTCACAACAGCAAAGGCAGTCCAAGTTAAATCGGCTGGTTCTTATCGTGCTTACTATGGCCCGTTAGCATTTAAGTGCATCGATATGGCTTCGCCGGGATCATCTGATAGCCGACTACCGAAATTACCTTTTACAAAACCACGCAGACCACTATGGCCATTTGATCTGGATATCGTAGATCCTTGGTATTAATGCGATTCTCGCGGAACTGCCGAACCGCTAGCACCAAATAGAAAATCAAAATCCGCGCCACGATCAGCTTGCATTACGTGATCAATATATAACCGTTCCCAGCCTCGAACTGGTTTAGCAAATGTTTTTATCATGGCATCGGATGGCTTTCTAAGAGCTAATTCCTCAGCAGTAATATCAATATTGAGCGAACGTTTTGTTACATCAAATTCGATGACATCTCCATCTTTCACAAGTCCTAATGGCCCGCCTGCTGCAGCTTCTGGCGCAACATGCAAAATAACTGTTCCGTATGCGGTCCCACTCATTCGACCATCACAAATTCGAACCATATCGGTAACTCCCTTTTCAAGAAGTTTTTGCGGCAAAATTAGATTTGCAACTTCAGGCATTCCCGGATATCCCTTAGGACCACAACCTCGCAAGATCAAAACCGTATTCTTATCTACATCAAGATTTGGATCATCAATTCGTGCATGGAAATCTTCAACTCCATCAAAAACTAGCGCTGGACCTCTGTGATGCAATAATTCAGGAGTCGCTGCTGATGGCTTAATTACAGCGCCGAGTGGAGCTAAGTTTCCATATAGAACTACGATTCCAGCTTTTTCTTGCAGGGGATTAGCCAATTCACGTATTACATCACGATCATAAATCTCAGCGTCTGCAAGGGTTTCTACGAATGGTCGCCCGGTAACTGTGATTGCAGAGGAATCAAAATGAGGAATAAGTTCACGCATAACCGCCAAGAGGCCACCAGCACGATGTAAATCTTCCATTAGATAGGTGCCAGCTGGTTGCAAATTAAGAAGTAACGGAACATCTGAACCATACTGATCGAAATCTTTTAGAGTTAGATCAACGCCAACTCGGCCAGCAATTGCCAAAAGATGAACCACTGCATTTGTTGAGCCACCAATTCCGGCGAGCGTTGCAATTGCATTAATAAATGCACCTTTAGTCAAAATATCTGAAGGCTTAAGATCTTCTTTAACCAAATCAATTATTCTTCGGCCAGATTCGTGGGCAGCTTGAAGTAAGCGACTATCTGTTGCAGGAGTTCCAGCAACTCCGGGAAGAACCATTCCCAATGCTTCTGCCATGCTCCCCATCGTTGAAGCCGTTCCCATTGTGTTGCAATGTCCGCGACTGCGAATCATTGCTGATTCTGAAGATAGAAATTTTGCCTTACTTAAAAGTCCGGCACGAACTTCTTCACTAAGTTTCCATACATCTGTTCCACAACCAAGTGGTGATCCTCGGAAAGTTCCCGTCATCATTGGTCCACCAGGAACAACAATCGCCGGTAAATTCACTGAAGCGGCACCCATCAAAATCGCAGGAATTGTTTTGTCACAACCACCAAGCAGAACTACTCCATCAATTGGATTTGCTCGAATCAATTCCTCTGTCGCCATCGCAACCATATTTCGCCAGAGCATTGCAGTGGGACGAACTAGCGTTTCGCCAAGTGAAATCATTGGAAGATTGAGTGGTACTCCGCCAGCTTCCCATACACCGTTCTTTACACTCTGCGAGATTTCATTTAGGTGAGAATTACATGGCGCTAGATCTGAAGCAGTATTAATAATGGCAATTTGTGGTCGGCCATCAAATGCCGAATCTGGATTTCCTCGACGCATCCAAGCTCTGTGAATATATGCATCGCGATCTTCGCCACCATACCAAGCTGAACTGCGCATTCGAATCCCCTCAATTAGATAGGAAGTTACATAGTGAATGTTAATAGCGAAGCAACAAGGCGCCTAAGTTAGTTTCAGCATTCGGAAGAATTTTGGCGTTCGGGGCATATTAAGGGCAATTTCGGATGCCGAGCCACCAACAAACTTCATGCGAATGCGAGTTAAAATTCCTAGGTGGCTAAAGCAATAGTTATTGGTGCCGGTGTAATCGGCTGTTCAATTGCCTTTGAACTGGCCGCTAAGGGTTATGAAGTTATTTCAATCGATAAAGCACAAGGCCCAGGACAGGGCTCAACAAGTGCATCTAGCGCTGTTGTCCGATTCAATTACTCAACCTTCGATGCAGTTGCGCTCGCCTGGGAATCTTTTCATTGCTGGAAAAACTGGCCAGATCATCTAGGCATAAAACAGGAACGCTATTCAAAGATGATCGATGTGGGCGTTGTTATGTTGGATGCGCCGGTAATTTCAGGGGCGAAAACATCACAACTATTTGATTCAGTTGGTATCCCATACGAAGTTTGGGATTCAGAGAATCTATCAAACAGCGTAACTGGAATAGATGTTGGTAAATACTGGCCGCCAAAAAAATTAGCTGATGATGCATTTTGGCAAGATGCCAAAGAATCGCTGGGCGCGATCTATACCCCTAATGGTGGTTACATAGATGATCCATTACTAGCAACAGAGAATTTTGCACAAGCAGCGATTAGCGCTGGTGTTACCTTCCGCTTTAAATCTAAAGTAACAGCAATTCTTCAAGAGGAAAATAAAGTAATCGGTGTTGAATTAGATGGCAACGAAGAGATTTTCGCGGATGTAGTTATTAACGCTGGTGGGCCTTGGTCAAATCAAATAAATCAACTTGCTGGCGTTGGGAAAGATTTCACAATCTCTGTTAGACCAATGCGCCAGGAAGTTCATCAAATAACGACTCCGATGAATTTACTTCCAGGACCAATTATTGGCGATTTAGACCTTGGTATTTACATGAGATCTTCTCCGACTGGCGCAACGTATATAGGTGGCACTGAACCAGAATGTGATCGCCTTGATTGGGTTGATGATGTTGAAGCGGTAAACCTAAATAGAACTAAAGAGTTATTCGAAGCCCAAGTGACTCGAGCAGCACGTAGATTTCCGGCGCTGAAGATTCCTAACACTGCATCTGGCATTGCTGGTATCTATGACGTTGCTGCTGATTGGACGCCAATTTATGACCGCACCGAATGTGATGGTTTTTATGTTGCTATTGGCACAAGTGGCAATCAATTTAAGAATGCTCCGATGGTTGGAAAGTTGATGACAGAGTTAATTGAAGCCGTCAGAGCGGGACAGGATCACGACGTCGACCCTGTAAAGGTTCGTGCAGAGCGCACAGGCAATGAGATCAACATGGCGGCGTTTTCGCGCAAACGGTTGTTTAATGCTGACAACACCGGAACTGTGATGGGATAGCTTTTAATGGATTATGGAAGACTAACTTTATGAGCAGCAAAATTGCAGTTGTCACTGGAGCAGGCGGCGGAATGGGCAGCGCTATAACTGCCCGTCTTGTTCAAGATAAATTTCACGTAGTTGCACTTGATTTAAATACCGAAAGCCTTGAAAAGCTCAAAGCTTCTTTTCCAAATGATGTGACAACTTTTACTGTTGATTTAACGTCTGCTGACAAAATTGCTGAGGTCTTTAAAAGTATTAAGGCAAAGTTTGGTGGCGTTGATGCGTTAGTAAACAATGCAGGGGATTGCTTCATGTCTGAATTTCCGAATATCCCGGCCCAAGAATTTGAAAAGCAAATGGCGGTGAATTTTTCTTCTGCTTTCTACTGCTCACAAGAATCAGTTAAGTTAATGTTAGAGCGACCAGGAATTAAAAAAATTGTAAATATCTCTTCGAATGGCGCCTACAACTTTGATGTATTTGATCCACCGCACTACCGTGCGAGTAAAGCAGCAATGGATACTTTGACTAAAGATTTAGCTCGCCGATATGCGCGTGAGGGAATCTGCGTAAATTCAATCGCTCCTGCAATGACTGAGTCACCGCTATTTAAAGTTCTTAGCGATGAAGTATTAAAGAAAGCAATCTCGCAAATGCCAAGAGGCGCTGCTATGAAGCCAGATGAAATTGCGGCATGGGTAGGGTTTTTGATTTCCAGTGCTGGTGATGTTTCAAGTGGAAATGTAATTATTTTGAACCAGGGAAGAGATGTTCGGTAGTTAATAATTAACTAGTTATAAAGATCCGGCGCCTTCTTTAGCTCTTTCCATTGCTCTGGTCCATGACCATAAATCACATATGCGTTATGCGCTTTAGCTAAATCCAGTATTCGATTTGCACTTGCTATAGCTTGGGCTGGGTCTGTTGCATCAAGACACCCTTCACTAACTTCAGAGTCTCTGGAAATAGCATCGCTAGTTAACAATATGGAACCGGTGTTGGGGAGTGTGAGGAGGATTGATAACTCACCTGGTGTGTGTCCTGGAACGTGCAGAATTTTAAAATTAGTACCAAATTCGTAATCTGAATCAATCAACAGATACTCGGCCGCCGGCCACTCTAACGGCTTCTTACCTCGCCAATAGATAGGCCGTTCTAGTTCTCTCTCTTCTTTTCCCATAATTATTGGTACGCCTGGAAAACCATCTATGTTGCCGACATGATCAATATGGGTATGAGAAATTATTACGAAATCTAAATCGTCCTTGTTTACTCCAAGTTTTGCCAACTGAGCGGCAGGTTGATTCTCGTAAGTAAGTTCCAGAATCTCGCCAAACTCACCCAATTTGTCCTCTAGTGAGGCTGCGCTTACATCTTTTGCATATTTCTCTGGAAAGCCAGTATCGATAAGTATTTTTTCACCTGTGCTTGTTTCGATCAAAAAACCAGGAATGCCAATAATTCGACCATTGGCATGAACTGTAAATAACCCAAAATCCAGGACGGCTAGGGAAACCGGATAGCCAGTTAATTTTCTGGGAGGAAGCATGGGCATGGCATTTATTTTACTCTCTTCT
>Ga0114974_10000592_pt1 | contig 29715 bp, 37 predicted proteins | sample S_130206_EF_Meta_FD_87318 | JGI IMG/M metagenome (GOLD analysis project Ga0114974, IMG submission 87318) | Freshwater microbial communities from Lake Simoncouche, Canada to study carbon cycling - S_130206_EF_MetaG | ecosystem: Environmental > Aquatic > Freshwater > Lake | place: Lake... | reverse complement strand
TGGATTAACACCATCCTCACCGTCATTTGTCAAATCACTTGTGGCCGTTGGTATTGCGGGAATATCATTGGCGGTTATAAATGGATTAACACCATCCTCACCGTCATTTGTCAAATCACTTGTTAGTGTTGGAATGGTTGGCTTGTTAGCTATCTCACGTGAGCCACTTGCTGCATTCCAATCGGCATAGGTCTCAATTTCCCAAACCGCAGCACCGATAGTTGCATCCGTGCAAACATAAGAATCCCCGTTATCAAGTATCCATCGTGAGCCAACGTAAAAGCCCGATGAACTATCGTCAGTAACTACGGGCGCAATGTTAAACTTATAATCAACAACGCGGATAGCGTCACCGTTGCCATTCATTGCGTATTGGCTTCCCGCCTCCCACTTCAATTCATAGCCAACTCCACATATTTGAGCAATGCCTTTTGATCCACCCGTATTGGCATCGATAGTACCCTCACGAAGCCTTGAAGCATTGTCCAACAACACGCCACCACCCGCACCAAATCTTACCTCAGCCGCGTCAATGAACTCGATGTCGTTGGTTGTGGTGTTACCGTTGTCGGTTGTTTCTTGGAGCGTACCCGCGCCACCACCTCCACCGCCCGTAATTGTCACTATCGCGCGGTTGCCCGTATAAGTTACAGTAACGCCCTCACCAACAAAATCCATTTCACGCGCGGAAACAATAAAGTCACCTTCGTCGTAAATGTCCATCGTCAAAGAACGTCCGCCGAAATCAGGAATGTCACCGGTACCCTCAACCCAGTTCGCGGGAATGTCACAAGCCGACCAATCGTAAGGAACTCGGATAGTTATTTGAAGTGTAACTCCACTTAACACATTGGCAAATTCGTCGATGAACGGTTCAATTACCGCGTCGCCGTTTATAGACACTTCGTCCCCGAATAAAATATTACCGTTGGTTATCTCAGCGCATAAGTCCAAAGCGCATCTGTGTAGATCACTTATAACGGTTACCTCGTTTTCTTGCTTTTCCTCTTTTGCTCTAACCCAATCCGCAAAAGTAATATTGAACGAGTAATCGATTGCCCCCTTGGTTGGATTCATCGATACCGGCACAACGTGCATTATCGGGTATTGCGGATTCTTTGTTATATCAAAGTTCGCAATCTCATGATATGTGAAAGTGTTAATTAAATAATGGCCGTTGGCAAATGCCTTGAGCCTATTTAAGATGATGTAATAACTGTTGTCTATCATGGTTGTCTTTATCCTTTTTTATACACGCGTGAGTATAAACATCATGCGCCCTCATATTTAAAATGTAATCCATTTTGGTCAAATCCCATCCGCACATTTCCTCGACAAAAAGAAGCCACCCCCACTTCGCCAAGCCCTCAGCAACTTTTTTTTCTCCGTCGGTTCGCTCATCTCCTTCCTCATCTGCCTCACCAAAGATAATTGCAAATTGGCGCTTAGTTCGTTTGAGATAGTCGAAAAAAAAAGCAACGCCCCGTCCGCAACTGGTAAGGGCAAGGTTTTAAATAACTCAGCTCTATCATGCACCTTGTCGATGTCGTAAGGTTCAATTTCATACTTGCTACCCAGGTTCGCAATGATTGGACGGTATAGCATTGCCATAACCTTTGGCCAATTCGCTAGGTCACCCGATTCGACGTTGGTCATGATGTCCACTTTATTTCCTAAAGTAATCTTGCTCAGATCGGGAATGAACCCGTAATCTTTCCCGCCTAACTCTATTTTGAAAAGGGCCTGGGGTGCGCTTGGGTTATTCAAAGCATCCTCAAACTTTGCCAATGCAAACGCGGCCTTGTCACTTGAAACTTTTAACGCATCTTGTTTTGATAAACCTGTTACCGCTTGTAATTTCATTATCTCGGATATACCCGCCTTTTTGTAGGCAACGTATTCTCCCAAAGTAATGTCGGAATATTTCCCCGCAACGGCGGCCGTCTTAATCTCCATATTAGTATATAAGTTATTGGTTGTAAAAGTAACAAAAAAAAGCCACTCCGTTGAGTAGCTTCCTTTTTAAACCGTATGCCAACTTTCTATGATTACCATTTCACTTATTGTGAAATTAGTTCGTTTGTTTCACTAATTAAAGATTTGATTTGATTACAATTTGAACCGGTGGACTATCATTGTCCCCAACTATCGTTGTCCTAGCGTGTTTCGGCTTGAAGTATTCGCACATTTTCGCGTAGTTATTCAAGTAAATCTCAACCGCGTCATCGTCCCCCGCAATGGCCCGATCTAAAAGTTGCTTCATTAAAACGTCGTAACCCTCAGCCAACTTGCCCGTTATCGAATCCCCAAAATTCTCCCATTGGATAGTCTTTTCATTCTTACTCCCAACCGTTCTGCCTCCAGGATTATTTGTCCGACCTTTAGGTAAACCCATTTTTTAAAATTTTTCTTATTTACAAATTAACTTTCAAACAATTCTGATTGTTCGTTCGGCAATAAGATACTTATTTCCAATACCTCACGGGCAAAGATAATGATTTTGTCAATGTATTCGCAAAATTGTTCCGTGGATAGGTCTGCGGTTGATTTAGGAAAGCTTATTACCTCTCCAGTCTTTTCATTTACCCATTCGTCAAAGTTAAACCTAGCCTTTAACATTTCGTGAGCCATGTCGAGAGTACACTTGTGGCCTAAGTCAATAAGCCTGTCACGTATGTCGGCAACCACAACACCCCAATAATACGCATTTTGGTTATCACTACGGCGTTTAATTCGTTTGGTGACGGTTAATGTTACGTCTGATCCCTGAAAGTCTTTTATCAGCCTATCAAATTCACTTCGCTTGTGAAGTCTTAACGCGCCATCCGCGCCAACCGTGCCACTAATTTTGATTATCATTTGCCGTCAATGGTTTTTAGGATCTTTACTATTTCCGAATAGGTGTGATTTGAGATAATACCGCTTATGTTAATTTCGGTTTCTACGTCGCGTAGAAGTTCAATTGCTTTTGGTTCGCTCATTTTGTTTCATTACTGGATGCGCAAGATACCATTTTTCAAAACAATGGCAATCCCATTCGCGTGAATAGTCTTGAGAGCTTAGGCATTTGTCATATTGCGCCTGGTGGTGTTGGGTAATTTCTGAATACATTAGGCTTACCGTTATTACCCCTAGGGTAAAGCAACCAAGGTTGATTATAAATTTTTTCATTGGTCTATGTGTTATTAATTTTAGTCTCTTAGTATAGCTTTAAAATATCCGTATGAATATTCACCATATTCGTTTAGTTCGTTTTCCCAATTAAGTGGAACAGCAGCAATAAAAATTGATTTCGAAATTGTTTGACCGTTGTGAGTGTAATTGTAATGTTTCATTTAGTTTCTAATATTTTGTTATTTTGATAGAGCAAATGTAAAACAAACTTTAATACCAATCCAAATTTATTTTACAAATTGCCTTAATTTAGAATCATTCTAAATAACATTTAGTATTTTTTTACGTACCGGTTGCCCTTCCGTATGTTACACCCCCGGCAAAGTATCTGAAGGTTTGAGTATTCTAATTGAAGTTCCGGATAAATGCTAACCGGGTAAATGTGATCTGCTTGTAAAAATTTAGTAGCACCACAACACCGGCACTCATTTTTATGTTCAGCAAATAACCGGGTGCGTAATTCCATCCAAAGAACACCGGTTAAATGTTTGCCTTTCTTTATATCCGGATTTATTATTTTGATTCCATAAGTGACTGCATACTCTATTACAAGATCATTGATTATTCTTTTAAGGTTTATCCGGTTAAATGGTATTGAATGCAATTCACAATAAGTTGATGTGTCCTGGTGTAATTTTCCTAACCGGTAACCTTTATTCACTAATTCAATTTTCATTGAAAACATGAATTTGTTTTTTACTTCTTTGTACGTTAGTATCTGTATCATTTGCTTTTGGTGATTTCTGAGCTTAAAGGATAACACGAGTAACCTTACATCACTTCAAAATGAAGTAAAGTTGTCGTGAACCTTTTGGCTTAACGTTTTGCTTTATGGAGCCATTCGTCGCCTGTCGGATATGTTAGTGAACTTGCACGTCCTAACACTTGGAATCTACTTAAAGACAATGTGCAATTGCCTACGGATATACTGCTCATTCCTTTACACCGCAGTTTGGCTGATCCGTACCTCTTGGTAGCCATTACAATTCATTCGCCAACGTATATACTCCCGCCCAAATGAATCAAAAAAAAAAGCCCTGAGCGACGACTCTCAGGGCTAAGGTCAAAAGCTTTCACTTCTGATTGCTTAACCCTTGTTCGGTCGTCGTTCAAACAAGGGGTAAGCTTTTATGTGATGGCAAATATATACAACTTTTCTAACATTCCAAATTTCTTACTTGTTTTTTTAAATTTTGAATCAAATCTTTCACGCAATCAGAGCAAGTACTGACTTGTTCGTGCCTTCCACTAATCTTAGACTTGTAGGCAAATAGCTTTTGTAACTGCTCATTGCTGACGTGGTATTCGTCTAGGCTCAATATAAACTCCTTTAAAGCGCATCCGTCGACCTTTGGTAACCTTTCACTTGACCACTTGCCTAAAGGGCAATGTTCGGCCGCTAATGAAGCCTTAGCCGTCATCACACACCCGCAAGTGTGCAACACCTCACCATTCACCTCAACCTCGTTTCCAATAATGGGCCGTCCGCAAGTACCGACACTTGAATAATGTTCGCACCCTTTGCATATCTCCAGGCGTTCCAACTTTAATTTACTATTTACAAACCACATGATTTCTTATTTTTTCTTTTGAAAATTGAATAACTCGTTTTAAATACTTTTCCGGGATGCCGGTTTCGTCGCTTAATTTCTTGAGTTTAAAATCGGGCTGAATGTAGAGCATAAATAGATCGCGTTCAAAGTCGGGTAATCTACTTACTAGAATGGCGGCTTGTTCATTGTCAACCCTTGCACCCAGCCAATCTTCCTGGCAATAATTAGTATTCGTTATCTCAACCGTTCGTGCGCTAAAGTCTTTGAGCTTTCGATAGTACCTTGAATCTTTGGAATAGTACTGCATCGACAGGGCCGCGCACACATAAGGCCTGGCATCTGATTTATTGCAAACCCTTGCAAATGATTCTGAATCGTATAATGACACGATAACTTCGTGAAGTAGTTCGGTGGCTTCCTCCCGGGTTCGCGTTATCTTAATAGCACATCCGAGCCAATACTCGTAGTGTTTAGATACTGCGGCTGAAATAATTATCGATGACGTTTTTTGCATCCTCAAAAGATTTAGCGACGTGTGCCGAATATCCTCGTTTATTTAAATTCTCAATCCATTCCTTTTGTTGCTTAGTCGGATAACTGTTCTTATCTTTTTTTACCTCTATCATTAATCCGTGAAAACCATTGGATGGTTCAAATATTAGTAGATCAGGAACACCCGCGACATAGCCAGTCATCTTAAGACGGGCGGATTGCATAAACGATGTTCTTACCCCACCCGCCGTGGCGCAGTATAGAACGTGAGGGTATTGAAAACGGATATAACGAACAATGGCCATTTGTACCGCCGCCTCACTTCCTACCTTGACTATCTTTTTTTTCAGCATTCCTTATTTAGATTGCGTATAAATTAGGCTTTGATGTAAAATAAATTTGGAATAAACATAAAACTTACTTTACATTTGCCCTATCAATAACAAACAAAGATACACAATGAAAACATCAATTCAACAATTTGTCCAACTTGCTCAAGTAGTGTTGGACGCAACTTACGAAAAGTCACCAAAAATTCAACCATTCAATGGTATTCACATTATTAGCGAAACTTCGGTAACATTCGGCCAATATCCTACATTTTGCCGTATTCAATTAATCCCATCGGGATCAAGCATTGTTACCGAGATAGGTTTTTCTTGCCCTATCGATTTTGATTGTGACGGCTACGACCAACTATTTATTAAATGGTCACAAAATGTTGAGGACTTTTTAGCTTCCGATTCTCCATTATTACTTGACAACCAAATTAAAGCGGGGTTACGAAAATGAGAACACGCGCTGAATGGTTTGGCTTACTAAGCCTCCACAATTGGTACACGGCACAACACGCCTTTGATGCTTTCAACTTGACTTGGTCAACTAAAAACCTAACCAAAGAACAACGCATCGAAAAACTAAGTGAGCTTTGTCCAACAATGAAGGTCGCAGTATTTGAGGGAATCAATCTCAATGACGCGGCGGTGAAAAAATTAAGAACGGGCCTGGGTGTGATAGCCTACGACCAAACTTGGAAACAATTTGAATCATAAATAATAACCCAAAAAAAAGTAAAACAAAATGGCAATTATCGCAGAAAACAACGGAGGGGGAAACTTCGAAAGGGAATTAATCCCAAGTGGATTACAAGTGGCTAGATGCTACTCTATGTTAGAAATTGGGACTGTATCCGAAACGTGGGAGGGCCAATCTAAGAACTCCAAAAAGGTTCGGTTGACGTTTGAATTACCAAATGAACTTCGTGTGTTCAAGCCGGAAAACGGCGAACAACCAATGTCCATCTCAAAAACATTTACTTTGTCGATGCACGAAAAGGCGGGACTTCGAAAGTTTTTAGAGCAATGGAGAGGCAAGGCATTTAGTGAGGATGAGGCAAAGCGTTTTGATGTGTCGAACTTACTTGGTGCGCCATGTACTTTAACCATAGTTCACACGGAGAAAGACGGTAAAACATTTTCGAACATCTCAAGTGTTGCTCCAGTAATGAAAAATATGAGTTGCCCCGATCAAATCAACCCGAATAAGATTTTGAGTTACGACGCGTTCGATTGGGAGATTTACAATTCCTTACCCGAATTTCTACAAAACCAAATGGCGGCAACACCTGAATACGGACGACTTCAAGCAGCTATGGCAGCGCAAAATCGTAGCGTTGCAACTGCTCAACCTATGAAACCTCAAGAACTACCAACGGCTGAGGATGACTATTCAGATTTACCTTTTTAACCTAATCAAATGACAAGAAGACGAACACCATGGACTGATCTAATCAACAGTTCATTCAAAACCCAAGGCGACTTTTGCAACGCCTTGGGTATATCCCGACCAACTGGCGACAAGCTCAAGCACGAACCATTGGCAATGATGGGGGGAAAGATTGCTTACCTACTAAAAATAATGGAAGCATCAGGCAAATCATCCAAAGAGGTACTATCCATCTTAAATGAAACGATAAAGGGGGCAAGTAATGGCGGCACTAATTGAGTTGATGCAACTTATACCAAAAGAACAGAGGGAATTAGCCTCTGTTCTTTTAAACAAAGTAACTAATTTTGCAACGGAACGGGAGAGGTTTAACAAGATACTAGGGGATAGCCCGGTGTATCGCATTTGCCGACAAGCGGCCAATACCTTTGGATGCCTTGAGATGGAAATGTTCACTAAGCTAAGAAAACGCGAAGTTGTAAACGCCCGAATGTTTGTTTATGTTTACGCCGTTCGAGAGTTAGGATGGTCAAATACAAGGGCGGGGCGTGTATTCGGCAAAGACCACGCAACCGTCTTAAATGCCATTAAAGTGTTTGACGGGTGGTATCAAACAGACAAGACATTTAAAGAACAATATGAACAATTCAAATCGATATTAGATGACAAACCAAGCAATGATGTATTTAAAAGCGCAAGTAATACCGGCGCAATTTCGACTGACATACTTATTCATCGCACAATTGATAATTGATGGCAATGGCCAGGCGGATGACGAAGATGTAATGATTGATCCGATGTCGGGGCAAATGAAAGCAATCTTTGAGGTGAAAGATGGTAAGTGGACAATGGATTGGTACATTAAGAACGGTTCCAAACAATTCAAAAATCCAACGCTAAAGGAAGTAAATGAGTATTTTAGCATGACCATTTTACCCGCCGAGGGACAAAAGTTTTTTAACTTTTACGAATCGAAAGGTTGGATGGTTGGCAAAAATAAAATGAAAGACTGGAAAGCCGCCGCTCGGAATTGGATTACCTCAAGTGAAGACAAACTTAAATCAAACGACACAAATGGAAAACTTACCTCAAAAATCTCAAGACAAGACGCAGCTGCCTTGCTCAATTCCGCCGTCGGTAAAAGGAATTGAGCGCAAAATCTTAGAGGCAAAGAACAACAAACTATTATTGGAATGCGACCAATATGAGTTTAACCAAATCGTTCTCCGGGTGTGCGCGTTAATAGGATGTGCATTGCCTAGCCCTGAATCAGCGGCGCAACTATTCGCATGGTGTTGCGACAATTACATGAGCATTACCGCCAAGGGGTTTGAGTATGCTTTTGGATTGAACGCGGCGGGATCAATGCCCACAAAAACTAATCACTACGGAAGCTTCGACGCATCATTTATCGGGGATGTGTTGTCGAATTATTTTGAAATGCAACGCAAGGCCAACCAACAAGCTTTAAAAACTGTCCATGAGGATCATTCGGTTGCATTATTGGAAATCCCATTGGACAATAGTATTACACGCACAATCTACAACGACCATTTAGAACAAGCGAAAAAAGGAATTTACTTTAGCTCGGAATTGTTTGCACCTAGGATGTGGAACTGGATTGTAAAAGAGGGCATCGTAAAAGATGAAGACATCCCCGATACACTTGTTGCCGAATGGCGACGTAAAGCCAAGGCAAATGTTTTTGACGAACATAGGTTGACAAAAACAAAGTGGGAGTTGATTAAGCAACAACCGACAAACTTTGAAAAGTACCAAGGCTATATCGTCTCCGAACAAAAACGCCTGGCTTATGTATGGTTTATTAAATCACAAATCAAATAACAAAATGAAAAAACAAACTGCGGTTGAATGGCTTTATAGATGGATAAATGATAATCAAGAAGCAACTTTAAATGAAGCCTTGAACGCATTTGAACAAGCCAAAGCAATGGAGAAGGAGCAGATAATTAATTCATTTGATGAAGGTAAAAGTGATGGTTATAAAACTGCAAGAGAGTGGGATGAAGTGATTATATGGTTATCAGCAGAACAATACTACAACGAAACATACGGAGGTGACAAATGAAACCAAAAGAAAAGGCGTTGAACATAATTGAACTTTTTTGGACAGAAGCAAAAGACTATACCTTAAAAGAGCCATCAATGAGTAAGGAGCAAGCTATCCAATGTGCATTGATAGCAGTTGATGAGATATTAGAAATTAATAAATTAGCTAATGAAAATTTAAATTATAAAGAATATTTTAATGATTGTACTGATTTTAAAAGTTATTGGCAAGAAGTAAAACAAGAAATAGAACTAACTGGAGGTGACAAATGAGTTACTACAACACTACCAATGAGATAGGCGCGGAATTGTCCGCGTCTATTAAAACAAACGATAAGCAAGAAACAATTGTCTTATCCCTATTTAAACGAGTTGCGGAGTGGCAACCTTCTCACATTTTCCAATTGCTAGGTAAATACCCGATAACTTCTATTCGTCGCACCTTGACCGACCTAACAAGCGCGGGGCATTTGATTAAGACAGAAGAAAAAAGACTTGGGTTGTATGGCAAAAGAGAACACGTTTGGAAATTAAAAACGAATGATTGAACCAAATTTTTTCCCGCGTCAGCAAATTGCCCTTGACTTTCTAGCAACCGAAAATGATGTCGAGCAAGTTCTTTACGGCGGTTCCGCGGGATCGGGAAAAACACGTCTTGGGTGTACATGGCAAATCTTACGCCGCCTAAAATATCCAGGCACACGTTCGCTCATTGGTCGAAGTAAACTAGACACCCTTAAAAAAACAACTCTTAAAACATTTTTTGAAGTTGCTGAGTATCTTGATTTGAAAGTCGGAAAGCATTACACTATTAATATGCAATCCAACACAATTACTTTTTTCAATAAAAGTGAGATTTATTTGATGGACTTATTCAGTTACCCATCAGATCCAAATTTCGAAGATTTGGGAAGCCTTGAGATTACAGACTATTTCCTAGACGAAGTTTCCGAAATTAGTGAAAAGGCGGTGTCCATAGTCCATAGCCGTTGCCGTTTCAAGTTGAACGAATATCAACTCAAGCCCAAAGGGTTGATGACCTGTAACCCTTCCAAAGGATGGATATACAATGAGTTTTATTTGAAAAACAAGAACTCTGAATTGCCAATACACCGCGCATTTGTTCAAGCCTTGCCAACCGATAATCCTGAATTGCCCCCATCCTATTTAGAGGCGTTACAACGATTGCCAGAGTATGACCGAAAACGTCTTTACGAGGGCAATTGGGAATTTGATGACGATAGCGACAAGCTATTCAACACCTTCAACCTAAATCAAATGTTCCGAAATGAAATTATCGGGGATGGGGTGTTCTATATTACAGGTGACGTTGCCCGTTTTGGCCGCGATAAAACCATTCTAATTGTTTGGAATGGATGGACGGTGGTTGATATGATAGAGCTTGTTCGAAGTAGTTTAGTGGACACTAGCACCAAGATACAAGATTTGGTTAAACAATACAATGTTCGCCTTTCCAATGTACTCCTGGATGAAGATGGGGTAGGCGGCGGGGCGGTGGACATCACTAAGGCCCGTGGTTTTATGAATGGATCAAAAGCCGTCCACGCGGATAAGTATGTGAATTTAAAAACAGAGTGCTATTATAAGTTGGCTGAGGTTATTGAAAACGGAAAGTTGAGTATATTAGCCGCATCAAATAAAGAACGTATTATCAAAGAGTTGGAAACAATAAAGCGGTATAGGTCGGATGCGGATTCAAAGAACCGCGTTACTCCAAAAGAGGAAATCAAACGTATTCACGGCTTTAGCCCCGATATAGCAGATAGCATGATGATGAGAGCTTACTTTGATTTAAAGCCCAACCGAGGCAACTATGTTTTACTAGGTAGTAAATAATTTAATCCACCAATAATGACAGAACAATTAACCGCGCAAATGATCGGAATACCAAGTGAGGTGTTCGACGCGCTAAAAAACGTGGTTGCCCACACGAAAATTACGGGCAGTTACACGGCGGCAAAGCAACTTGTAAGAGTGAGCGCGGCCGAGCAAAAAGCAATTAACGATAAGTACAAAGCCGACTTACGCGCGGCGGCATTTGCGGGAAAGCCTAGGTCAAGTGTTCCGGTACCGACGTTTTATCGATTCGTTACCAAGTTCACACCAATCCAAAGAACGGAGCGTTTTGGAGTTTACATCCTAAACTATGTGAAAGATTTGATTTGGGAGTATGGTTTCGAATACAAGGGAAAGGTTGCAAATGAATTTCACTTTACCAAATTTTATGAGAATTACACGGCATCCGACATGGTTGTTTATGAGAACATTGAAATCAATGTGAAAATATTTAACCAGGATGGCAAATGGATAGTGATGCAAAGCGACAATGTACCCGTTCAATACTATTCCGTTAATGGCGAACTAACACCGTTTACAAAGGAACAAATTGCGGGGCATTTGAACGCGACAGTTGAAACGGTTGAGGCGCAAGAAGCGGACTATTGGGTGTGTGAGGAACGCGATCCGTCAACTTATATCACAAGTATTTTCCCCGTTATTGAAAGCCCAACGGAATTTAGCGCATACATCAACGGAATGAGAGCTGACTTGGTTGATTTTAAAAACATGATAAGCAATACCGGTATGAAGTCTTTAAAAGATTACGACATCGAAATGATTGCTTACAATGATTGTCCTGTTCCCGCTCAACAAGTAAGCGACGCGGCCTCTATGGGCGACGGTGGCGAATGTAAAGCGCAATGGTTTGAAACTGAAACCGAGGCAAAGTCTTTTATATTTGACTTTGATTTGACCAAAGAAAACGCGGTGCTAGGATTTCACATTGAGGTTAGCGCAGCGAATGGAACACCAAATGGTCACTACGAAAGGTTCCACAGTTATTTAAATTTAAAGACTGGCAAAGTAATGCAGTCGCCGTTTGATAAGTAGGTCAGAAAACCCGACAAGAAAAAAGCCCCCGCGTAACTGTGGGGGTTTTTGTTTTATAGTCTTGTGATTCGAAAAGGCATAAACCGTAGGAATAAAAAACCACCCGCCGCAATTAACGCAATGATTAACCACCAAGTAAATGAGGTAGTCACCTTGGGTTTCTCAACTTCTTTCCTTTCACTATTATCCTTGTGGACTATACTAGAACTCTTTTCCTCTCCCCATTTAATACTACTCACTTTTGTCTTTTTAACAGGTATAATTCGCTCTTTTATCCGTGCTTGTGTCTTTACTTTTTTGGTCAATGTGTCAATGGATAGCTTTACTTCTAGTTCGTCCGTATCGATTACAATTTGTGAACTATCAACTAAATCAATGATTGAATTTTCGACATTAATTTCGATTGGGCGTAGTGTAATTGTCGTGTCGATTGTTTCGACAATGGTTGCCTCAGCGGTTGTGGTGCTTTCTGTTTTTACTTTATCAACCGTGTCGTTGATTTGAGTAATTCGCTTTAGTTTACCGCAACTGGAAAGTGCAATAATTGCACAAAGGATAATTATGTTTTTCATTTGTTTTCTATTAGTTGTTTCCAAACATTTTTTCATTGTCACTTATTAACTCAAAGTCGTAGTAAAAAGTTTCTTGGCCCTCCAAAGATACAATATAAATTAATGCACCTTTTCTGACCAAGTAACCAGTTACGAATCGAACTCTATCCTCAATGTCAGATCGGGAATAGACTACGTCGCCAATTCTGTATTTTACTTTGATGGTTAAATCAGTCATTGCTCATTGTTTTTAGTATTTATGATGGTTATAATAAGCAAATTTGCTTACAATATTTTTCCCTCATGTATTCTAAAATTTTGAACATTAAACCCATCACTACCACGTTTTGTTATTATACAAAAGCCATGATTATATTTTGCGAACGGTGCATATTCAGGATTCAGTTCACTTAAGCATCCAACACTCCAACAGGTTGTAAGTTTACCATTGATATCCTTTTCGGTGTGTTCACTTGTTTGGTGAGAGTGTCCACAAATCGCAGAAGATTTAGCCCTCATATAAAGACCTCTGGCTACGTTCACCGGTGAGAATGTAGATTTGCCAAATTCATGTCCGTGAACAACGGCCAATGAGTTTATTCGTGCCAATTGCTTTCCTTGGATCAATTCAATTCCAAACTTATCAAAACCTAAAAGATTGCAAAGTTCAAAATCTTCGATGCCATCCAATGCACTTGCGTTCTTTCTAATATACCTTTCGTATCGTTCCTCGTGGTTCCCCATTTTCGCATAAATTTTTGCCTTTGGGAATTTGAAACGAAGAAAAGAAAAGAATTGTTTCGTGAGCTGAATCTCTGATCTGAATGAACGTTTGGTTCTATCTTTCTCAAAGCTACTAATTTCGTAGCAATCGATATAATCACCGCCCAATAAAATAGTATCGCAGTTTTCCTTTACCCCTTTGTCGATGGCTAGGTGTAATGCTTTAATGTCGTGGTAGGGAATGTGAATATCAAACAACCCAAGAATCTTTTTACCCTCAATATCAATAATGTTTTTTTCTTTAGTGTCTGACTTGGGTAAATGATGGGCAACTGGAATTGATTCATCAAACTTCTTCGGGCTATTTTTTACCGTAACGTATCGATGATATTTCGAAGCAATATTTCCAAAAGTAGTGTTATACTTTTTGGCCATTCTTTTTTTGAAATCATTAATTTTTTCACCTTCAAGTTGTGTTTCAATCTTGAAAATTTCTTCCCATTTTGGCGCGTTCGTCATTGTAAATTTATTTAAGTAATCAAGAAAAAAGAAAAGGAGCAAACGCCCCTTTAGATATTTTTATATTCCGATTTTGCATCGAAGCAAGGACAAGCCTTTGCGACATTCGGAAAGTCTTTGTGTCCCTGAACAATTGCACTTGGAAACATTTTCTTGTAACTTTTAATAAGCTTTAACAAGGTTTCCTTTTGCGCGGGTGTGCGGTTGTCAATTGCTTTCCCAAATTTATCAACCCCGCCAATGTAACAAAGGTTAATAATGGACGCGTTGTGACCTTTAACGCCATTGGATGGATGGGCAATTGATAGCAATTGATTATCCTTGCCAATTGCATCAATAATGTGATGGTAACCTACTTGTTTCCATCCTAGTTTTTCTTTCCAATATCTTTTGATTGCATCAACGGTTGCGTCCTGTCCAGTTGCCGTGCAATGAATAACTATGTGCGTGATATTTCTCATTGGTCAATTTGATCGTTTGGTGGTGTGCCACCGTTCTTATTAGTGAACACAGTAAGCAGTTGGAAAAATATTCGTTTGTGATTCTTAACCACCCACATAATTATCGTTTCGCTGAATAAGGTAGCCAATGGAACCATCCATTTTCCTTGGTCATTCATATTATTGCTTTCACAATACACGGCCGTTAGATAGCCTCCAAAAAAAGAAATTCCGATAGTTGCGACGCGCTCAATAAACGTCATTTGTTTGCCATTTAAAACATCGAGTGATATTTTAGCAATTATCCCGCCCATGATTGTAACTATCCAAATCCAGGTCTTGGATAATAACGTCATGAACTCATTAATTAGATAGTGTTTTTCTTCCATAAATCACATAAATCAAAGCGACAATTATTAATATTATTTCATTCAGTTGCATCTTGCATGGATCAAAGAATAACTCATCGAGCAATTCACCAAATCCATAAATGAGAACTAAAAAAACTAATTGTTTTAAAATGTCGCGCTCTGATAGGGAGATATAGAACGCTAAGACTACGGCAAATTTGCTCAATGAATCGAGCATGGTATAAAAGTTCGTGGCTTCTAAATGAGATGCAAAAAAATACCCAAACTCAGAAAATAACCAAAGGCATAGCGAAGCAATTAAGCTTGTAACTATTCCGATAATTACTAGTGATATTGCGTACCTTTTCATTGATTAGTTTTTTGTTTAGCAATATATGCTTTCAACTTTTCATGATACACTTTCTTCAACTCTTTATTTGTCTTAGTTTTTTTGGCCATGTCAATTGATTATATTATTGCACCAAGTTGGACACCATGTACTATTAATTCCACCACGCAAACGAGGGTTACTCATGGCCGTGTTTCCGCTACTAAACACCATTGAGTTTTCGTTGTAGTTATCTCTTTTCGGTGACACGTCGGGAAATTGATTTGAACTATACTGGGGAAACAATCCACTATTCGCGCAAAGGTAGTTTATCAACCTTTGAGTATAGTGTTGAGCATTGTTTCTTGCATCACTTACCATCTTATTGAATAGCTGAATGTCCACAACCTGAGTGTCATCTGAGGTGCGAATTACAAGTGATCCATTTACAAACTTTGTGTAGATATTTGGCATAATCTCAACCACCGTGTACCACATCAACATTGGTTGAACGTAGTTTTCTAGTAACACGGTATAATTACCCGCCGTTCCCGCCCCGGCAACGTCCGTGTATAGCTTATTAATAAGATCAGTACCTAAATAGGATTCAACCCATTTGTCTTGCGCCAACTTTGTTGCGGGATAAATTAGATTGTCTTCAACCGCATCGTTAAACGCGGTGTATTTTCTAAGATATTCAGGTGTTATAAGTAATACTTGAGCCATGTGTTATGAGTATTTAAGTGATCCGCGTGTTGGTGTGTCGATTGGTTTTACTGATTCAAACCCTTTCTTTTTTACGAATGGAACATTGCCCACGCGCTTATCATTTTTCAATCCGTCGTTAGGTAAAAATTTTCCTTTCTCTCTTTTGCGGAAATAGATTTGTCTTTTCCAAAAATGGTGGCAATAAACTCCCCCTTTCCACAAAAATATGTCGTAGGTGTTTTGTCCTTGTGGAGCAAAATCTCCATTTACTCCGTCGTCGCCCATTGCCTCAATATCTTCATATCGGAATACTAAACCTTGGTCGCGTATGCCGTCCATAATCAAACAAAACTCACGCGTTTTACTTGAGGTATTTCCCGCCCATTGGTAACGTATTTTGTATAATCCAACGTCCGCGCCTTCATCAATACTTAATCCTTTTGATGTTCTTTCTTCGCCGTTAGCGTATGAACTCTCACCCGCTAATTGCGCCTCTTTCCACTTCATAACCGCCGCTTCTTCGTCCTCTCTAGTGTCATGCGCCGGTTGTTCGTCAACCAAATCCCATTCCTTTCCATCAATCATTTCGCCCACGTTTTGAAAATGAGCCACAAACTTTGCCTCTAATTCAGCGGTGAGCTTGTCACCGGCATGGCTACAACAAATCTTTTTTTTTTCTGCCTCTAAAACTGCGTTTTCCTCAACACCTAATGGGCTATCCTCAATAAATGTAACACTTGGATCAATGCCCTCATTTTGCAATAGTCCTTGAAGATCGCGTGTAATAAGTTTACGCATTGGAGCAATAACCTTATTCATCATTATCTCAAGACCTTGCATCATTTCATCCGTGTTCGAACCTAAGCCGCTTCCATCTCTAATTCCAAAGATTAAAGGTGTCGTAACCCGGTGAGATACAAATATTTTCTTATCACTTTCCTCACTTAAAAATTGATATTGTTTGTCCGCATCGTTGATGGGGAATGATTCGAATTGAGCCGCTTCCTGTGAGCTTTCATTAAATAACATAATGAACTTACCCGCATTCTTTGCACCGCTAATTGAACGCTCAATATCGCGCTTCATTATTTGCGCTTTCTCTGCGTCTGGTTGCCCATTATTGAATTGAATAATGAACGAAGGGAACAATCCGTTTTGAATATTATTCAAATGGTACACGGCAATTTGTCGAGCCATTTCAATGTAGTGTAACCCACCGATATAATCGGGTTTTGGATAGTACATTGAACCCGCCGTTGGCAATTGCGTAAATATTATTCCGCGCGATTGCTCAGGGTTATCTTTTACATCGTCCCACATTGGAATGTAGCAAGGCTTGTTGCGTTTTTTGTTCGCGTTTTCCCAATCTCTAGAATACCATGCACCCGTCACCTTTCCGCTTTCTTCATCAAACGCCAGGCGCATATTTTCAAACGGCAAATGATTAACCTTTGCTATTTTAAATCCCGCTAAATCTTGGTTAATAGGTTTTACTATATCCAAGTAATAACCGCCATGACATTTTAAATCAAATGCAATGAATGGCATTTGTTCATTTATATCCCAAGCTCTTAAAAATTTATTTGCATTTGGGTTATCCGATTCAACCCCTATCCCCGCAACCATTTGGGCAATACCGCTTACCAACGCACCGTGAACTGGCACGTTTTGCGCTAGTTCAATCAGATAATTTGGATATAAATTATCAATCCCGTAAGCAACCCACCCCTTTTTATTTTCAATCTCAACAGTTGAGACACTTTCGTATTTAGCTAACGAAACGTCAAGGGTAGATAGTGGTGGTGTTGATTGTGGTGTTATCGGTGTAGTATGTTCCATTGTCAGAAATTATTGCAGACCCACGCTCTATCAGTCCAACGACCGCGGCGTTTAATGGATCAATGTTAGATGATGAATTTTGCCCGTATACCTCGTAGTAATACCTCCCCGAATAATCAAGCCCCACCGTGGTACACGTAAAGGTTGTTATTCGCGCATTATCGAGTGTTACATCAAGAACCTGAGCCAACTTGTTTGAGGTTGTCACGCCGCTATCATCAAGGTTAAGAACCAATAGATAATGGGTGAATGTATCTAAGACACTTTTGCCCTCAAATAGCGTTAGCCGTCCCGTCTGACTCGCCTGGTTCGGTTGCAATATCAGCATTCTTTTGTTTTTTATCCTCACGCACCAAATGAGGTGCAAAGGCTTGAATTTTTTTCAAAGTATCTTGACTTGCTTTTGCAAGTTCAATCACTCGACCATTGGCGTTAAACACGCTATTTGGTTTTACCGGTGTAAGTTTTGCCATTTGGTAAAGATAGAAAAAAAGGGGATAAGATTTTATCCCCCTTTTTATAATTTTAGTCTACTACGGATGAACCAATAGTGATGTCCGCGAAGTTGTCAAATGGAATAGCCGTGTAAGCTTCCAATTGTTCCGCCGCGCTTGGTTCCTCAGCCACGAATGTGATAGTGTAACCATTCAAATCCGCCGCCGCTGATCCTGTTGCTGCCTCAATCGTAGTGATTTCCGCACCAAATTGACGACCAACCATCCAAATTTTACCGTTCTTGTCCCATACAAAAACAACCAATGCACGATTTTTAGCCAACAACTCAAGTTGTTTGCGCTTAACTGATGTCATTTTGTTTAATACGAGGGTAACAGTTTGAGTGTGCAAAATTCCGCCGTTTGCACTTGACGTGCTTTCTGCAAATCCGCCCGTTCCTTTTACCACTTCGAAAGGGTATATTGTTGCTTCGGGTAATGCGTCAACTTCCAAAGTCGTTGCGTCCAAAGTAACACCCGATGCAAAGTCCGCTTGTTGCTGAATCCAAATTCTTTGAATCCCCGCGAAGCCATCTTTACAATTTAAAAGTAAACCTGATGTTAGTTCACAAGCCATGTTTTTTATGTGTTATGAAAAAGGGCGGCGGCTTATGACCACCGCCCTCGTTTCAAGTTATTATTTCAATGATTACGCGTTGTCCAAATGGTACAATACGATTTCGTTTCCGAATCCGTACTGACAAGCTCCAAAGAAGTCAGCTGAGAAACGAACTGTCTTGTCACCGTTTACTGGTTGCATATCGATTACCTGAATCGATGTCCAATTTTCACCGGTGTTAGTTCCAAACCATAGGTTAGACTTTTGAGCCATTACCACAGTTGAAGTACTCATACCAGGACACTCAACGATGTCATACTGACCTAGCCATGTCATAGAGATAGCCGAGCCTGATTGATACAAGTTGTTGTTTCCAAGTGTTGCTTGAGCATTTCTGTAAGCCTCAGCCACGTTTGATGCAACATAGATTAGAGGTTTCTCAATTCCACGACGTACACGAAGTGGTGACGCTGCAACTACTAGTTGAAGTTTAGCCACAACGTTTGTTGCATCAATTGCAACCGGCGAAGCAATGTCAATTACTGTTGCGTCAGCCAACATCAATGTTTCAAATCCATCGTATTGACCAGTTGCCGCAACACCTTGCCAAATCATCGTCTCGTTGATCTGACCAATTACACCCATAAGTGTAATAGTCAAAGCATCCGCAACAGTTGAGATGTCATCGTTTTGCGCCGCCAATGCTTCCCAATCTGTGAAGAAAGTAGTCTTGCAAAGTTGACGTTGTAAAGCAAGTGGAACAAGTGTTAGTGTGCGCTCATCCAAAGTAACTGTTCCCGTTGGAGTAAAGTCACAAGTCTGACCGCTAAAGGTTGTTGCATTATCTTGAATGCGTTGAACCTTTTGTTTGTAAGCAATGTTTGTTTTGAATGTAACGTTGTTCACGCTATCATTCGACAGGAATGCGGCCTGGATATATCCACCCGCCACCTCACCCGCATAGGTGGTTGTTAGTGATGTAGTTGTTGCCATTTCTTAGTTGTGTTTCATGTTAGCAATTACGCGCTCAGTCATTGACATTTGTGCCAATGGCTTTTTTGCGTTTTCTTGTTTTGATTTTTCTTTGCCCAATGCCACTTCTTTGACAGAAGACGCAGCGGGTTTTTTAGAAAGCTCAACGAGTTTTTTCTCGGTTGCTTTCAATTTTGTTTCTGCCTCAGTTTTTGATTCAGTAACAGAAGTAAGTTGAGTTGAAAGTTCGGTGTTCTGAGTTTCAAGTGCCGCGATTCGGTCAGCCAAAGCCTCGAAACGTGCGCTAATTTCCGCTTCCATTTCTACTTCAACTTCAACTTCCATCGGTCTGATTTCAGAAACCAATCCATCCACAACAACGACAGTTTCGCCCGTCTCGAGCTTATACTCACCGTCCATTGCGGGTGTTGTTTTACCCTCAGCATCAACCACAAGGATGTCAACACCAGGCCCCCACGCGTCAGCGGTGGTTGCAATCATTGTTCCATCCTCAAGTTTTGCTTCCGCACTCAATTTTACCTCAGCAATTTTGGAAAGTTCAACCTTTCCCTCTTTTGATTCGAACTTGAAACCAGCTTTAGAAGCTAGGTCGTTCAATTTCTCCATTAGTGTTTTGCTCATTGTATAATTTTTTGTACGCTAGTATATACGCCAAAAGGAAAAAAGTAACAAAAATTATTTAGAATGATTCTATATTAGGGAAGATTGGGAAGATTGGGAAAGTTTCTTTTAGACATAAAAAACAAAAACCCCGATCACTTCTGTTCGGGGTTTTTTAATCAAATAACAATAGATACCAATGACGGTAGCGCAGAACTGCGCGGCACAAATATACTACCCTTCTGTCAATATTCTCTCAACCTCTTTTAAAAATTCTCCATTATCTACAACGCCTCTCAACTGTTGGTCAACTGCATCGAATAAACCCTCCAGGCTAAAGCCTAAAATCTCACCCGATTTTACTTTTTCCCAAACGCCGTCATTGTCAACTTTCATTCCGATAAACCATGTTCCGTCAATCTCATTTAGTCCCATTGCAACAGACTTGTCCACGTCACTTTCTTTGATCCATTGCTCAACTGTGGTACATCCGTCAATTCTAAATTCGTGCATGAATGTCGCCTCCGATTGATTGCCTTGCTTCATGTAATTATAAGCAATCTTGCGAACGGCTTCGCGTGGAAATTTGATATAATATTCCTCTCCAGTTTCCTTGTCGCGTCTTAAAATAAGTTTGTCCGGTATAAGTACCGCGCCAAATAGCATTCGTTTTTCTTCGTCCACTTGTGACAACTTAACTTCCAATTCGCCTCGTAGCGCAATAAAGTTGGATTCAATCGCGGGGATATCCACAATCGAAATTGCCTTTACCCCTTTCAACCAATCGTTTTCATCTAGGTCGAAGGTTATTACTTTTTTATTCATAGTCTTGCTTTGTCTTTAATTTTCGTTGATGCCTCTAATTCATTTGCCACATTACCACTTAACACATAGGCTTGGACTGGCGTTAATTGGTCCGGCCTATTACCTAAAAACGCGGGATTGAATGCGTTAAAGGAAGGGGCCCCACCTCCGCCGCCCTCACTTGGCGGGTTGAATGATGGACTACCACCACCACCGCCTCCCGATGCACCACCGCCGCCGCCCGATGGGTTAAATTTCGTCTTTGCAATACGCGCCACGTTCGCCAATCCTGATAAAGTAGCAACCGCCGCCGCCGCCGTTTTAATACCTATCCCTCCAGTTGTCTGAGCGAATGCCGCACTTGCACCTAGATAAGTATTTGTTAAAGCCATTCCAAGTGACAATGCCTTGTTTACCGTAAATGCACGTTTGGCACTTTTGTCTGATCCATTTTGCAACACGTCATTGAGGGCCAAAAGAGCATCAACCGCACCTTGAGCAAGTTGAATTTTGGTATCTCTAGTGGCCTTAGCATATTTACCCTCAATGTCTGCAACTTCTTTTGAATTTTTTTCTGCTAATTGTTTTCGAAGTTCTGCGTCGCCATGGGCAAGTTTATTTAACTCAACATATTTAGCGTCAACCGCCGCAATTTCTGCCTCAATTTCGGTTTGTTGTAATGTCTTTCGAAGGGCCTCTCGATCTATTTCTGATTGAACATATTTATCAATTGATTTTTGAACTCTAGCTTCTTGGTCTGCATCCATTTTAGCCCGTTCTTCGGTCAACTGTTTATCAATAGATTTTTTAAGTTCAAATAATTCATTCGCAAGTTTTCTTTCCGCTTCATTCGCGGCCTTAATACTTTCTAATTCTTTGTCACGCGTTGCTTTTGCTTTGTCGGCCGCATCTTTATTAATAGCGTTAATTGATAATTGATACCCCGCGACATTATTTTGAAGAGCCAGAAGTTGTTTCTTTTGTTCCTCAAGCGCGGCATCCCCATCTGTTTTGACTTGTTCTGGATCAAAAAATAAAGTAGCTACATTGTTATTGAATGCGTCTCTCAACCCAAAATTTTGACCCAATGCATTACCTACTTGGTCAACCGTAGCCAATAAAATTTGTAAGGGTGCGGTTATAAATTGAAGTACGCCTTTTAATATTTCTTTGTTTCGTGTTGCCGCCTCAACTTGCGCTTTATTGATAACTTCTTGAGAACTGATCTGAGCCTTTAATCCATCAATGACAGATTTTGTTTGCGCAATCTTTAATTGCAAAATCTCCTTTTCACTTTTACCCTGAAGCTTTAAAATATTTTCACTTGCGCTCGTAGTGTCTAATTGCTTTTGCGCTTCCTCAGTCAACTTTTTAGATTGCTCTAAAGCCTTATTCATTTCCGCGCTAACACCCGTAATTGATTCAGTTAATGAATCCATAGCCGTTCCAACGCCCGGAATAATTTTAGCAACCGTATCTAGGTTGGTGGCTATTAATGCAAGTACACCCGCAATTAAAAATATTGGATTTGTAAGTAACGCTTTTCCAAGTGCTCCAAATGCGGAACCCATCGATTTGATTCCGTTTGTAATATCTTTAAACGAAACCTTACCGATACTACTTGCCATTCCTTTAATAGATTGGCTGACACCCTCAAAGTCTAAATTACCTAGTCGCTGAGTAAGTAATGACGCATTGTTTCCAAGTGTTTCAAAAGCTGGACCCGCGTTGGCACTCATTGCCTCAGCGGCATCATTCATTTGATCCTTAACGCCCCCCGCCTTTTCCGCTAGTTCTTGAAACTTTGCAGAGTTTGGATCGAGCGTGGCAAGTTCCGTCTTTAATTCCGCTAATTGTTTCTTAAGAGAATTGGTTGCCGCCGCCCCTTGGTCAATTGAATTAACAACTGAGTTAACTTGTTCCCCACCTTTGACGGTTATGTCTATTTCAGTTGTTGCCATTATTTACAGAGTATGTATAGTATATACGTTAAGAGGGCAAAAGGGAACAATAGCATTGAATATTTGACAAGGTAAAATAGCCACATACGTTTGATGTGATATTTACCCGTTGAACGTTTCGCCCAGTCCGATTTTCCTTTGGCCCCTTTCGAAATTAGGTCAAGTGTTATTTTGATTGAATCGAGATTTTTCATCTTTGTAAAGTTAGTTGTAAATAGTTATAGCCTTGATTGAGCATAAGTCATGGTTGCAGTTATTCGACAGTTATTAAATGGGTAACCACTACCTCCCGTGCTACCTATTCTGATTTTATGAAGCGAAGTGTCAGTTGCCACATCAATTGAAACACCAACGGTATTGAAATCACCATCCGAATAAACAATGACGGGGGTTGAATATTGAGCCGTTGCGTTTTTCTTAATCAAAGTAAAATTGAACTGAGCCGCATGAACTCTGCTAATAACATTTGTTCTCGTATCATATTGATTTATTACCACGAACAACGCGCATGACCACACCGATTGACTAGGCAAAAATACATCCGCCCCTTGGTCACTAATTACGATTTTGTCACCACTTGCGGCATAATTACCCGTGCCACTCAACACAATAGTTCCTCCTTGCGCCCTTCCTGAAATATTGGTTGATTGTCCTATGTGAACTCCGCGTTGAATAATGGTCATATCTTGACCAACCGCAATGGCCGAACGATTAAAACCCGCCACGGAAAAATCAACAACGGGAGCGGGTGTTCCTTGACCATTTGTGTTAGGTCGTCCTGTGCCTACAAATGCGGAACATAATGAACCTGTCCAAGTATATCCGTATCTTTCACAACAAGCTTGTGATCCATCTGATTCGTCCCCATTCCCATCCTCAAAAATCACTACTCCATTTGTACCAACCGCAATTGGTGTATAGGTGCAATCCTGAACACTTGAAACAATTTTCGCTAATGTGCATTTAGTTGAGATGTCCATCCCGACAACAAAATTATCCACTTGAATTAAACGCCAATACGAATCTTTAATCCAAATCTGCTTTGAATAATCAATATTCATAAAGTCGTTTATATCCAATTGAAAAAACGCCTCCATTATTCTCGATTGGTCGCTATACAATTCATTGTAATAACGTCTCCAGTAAGAATTGAAAAGTGTATTGAATGGAATAGCCGTAATATTTTGTAGCGGCGTTTCGGGAGCAAAGTTTAAGTCTTCACTTTCAAGTGTTGCATTAACTTCTGAATAGTGATTGACCAAAAATACAGATGTAAATTCAGCGGCGGGAGTGGCTTCATTCCATAATGCAACTAATGTATCTCCAGCCTTAAATAATAACCGTGCAAATGGTAGTACAAATGTTCCCGTTTGGTCGATAAATTTCGGAACAACAACGGGTGTATTTGGAATCTCATTACACGGTGTTGACTTTAGTTCAAGTTGTACCGTATTATCACCCTGGGCAAAATCATTCGCGGTGTTATCAATGAGATAGTTTCCGTATATTCTTTGACCTTGTTTAACAAACAAGTCGGAAAGGTATTCGCCACCCGCCGCATACGTGTAAAGTAAATTGCGTTTCTGTTCATCGGTTGTTGGGTAAATGGTTACATCGTTTGTTAAATCAAGTTTATCAGTCCAATCAATAGTTCCCCCGCTACCTAGAAAGGTGTTGAATGGTTCAATGTCCAATTGCAATGGTGAGGTTTTTGAAGGAATGAAAACAAGATTATGCATCTTTAATATGTCACGCACAAAATCTATTTGTTTGTAATCGGGTGCGTTTAATGGCATATTTACAACGCCGCCTTGCCAAGCTTCTGAGGTGTTAATTAACTGCCACCCCGTGCCTCTATCAAAATTATAAGTTGCGTTTAATCCAGTAATCCCGTTATTGAAAAAATTCATTTGAACCGTTTGGCCTTCTAGTAAGTTCAAAGAAAAGTCGTCTGAGTAATTGAACCAATCCAAGCCCGAAACACTATGGTATATTTGAAAGGTTTTTGAATAAATAATACTTGAATCTGAGGTGTCAACTATTCGAGCCGTCATGTATTCGCTATTGAGAGAACCAACCGTCACCCTTGCTTTTAGGAATATTCTAAAGTTAAATTGCCCTGTAAATGGTGCGGTAAAAATACTTGTTGCGCCTACGTTGCCCCCGTTGTCATAAAACTCAGTAAGGTCGTTATTGATTTTAATAGCGGCGGGTGCTAGTGTAATATCTAATCCATCCTCATAGTCCAAATAGAAAGCCTGGTTTGTGCCTTCCTCAGTCAACACATAACGGTTGTTACAAAAAGGCATCCAATATCTAACCAGTTGCTCATTGATGAAATCCGAACTGAAAGTAAACCCCGCGTCAGCGAATATTTGCTCAAATAAATAAAGAGCATTAACGTGAGGCGTTAGGTCACCGACATACAATGGAGCATCAACCGACATAATTGGCCGAACGGTACTATTGTATTCTGCCTCAGTAAACTTTTGACCGCGCTCGATTAACGCCCATATTGTATTTGCGGGAGAATCAACGACGTTGGCATGTGTCATCTCATGGTTGAGGTTGGGCAAATCCGTCAAGTCTTTTATTTTCTTGTCCCCAATGGCCCCCGCAAGATTTGGAACACTAGAATAAAATACCAACTCAAGCTCATGCCACCCATTGCCTTTGGTGTAAATCCGTTTAATTTGAATGTAACCCACCGCAATTGGTATTGTGTCAACCGACAAGTTCGCATCCAGGCGCGTTGTAAAATCGTAGCCCGTATAATTGGCATTAAACAATGGCCCAAAAAATTCTTGGTTCTTTTCTACGGCGGGAATCCGAAAGGATTGTGAGTAACCACCAACTACCTCAAATGTTTGGATGTCTGAGAACCGATCATTAAGGGCGACGTTGTCACCTTCATAAAGTTCGAGTATTGCCGACTCTCCACCGCGCGTTACCGTGAGTATTACTTGACCTTGCATTATTGAATGTTTTGTTGTGCTATTCGAAGACGGAAAGAAACCGATTTAAGTTTGGCGTTGCGCTCTTTATTAACCAAAAAAGAATTTGTTTCCATCAATACCGGCGTAAGTGTTCCGTCGTCGCCGACGATATACACCGCTTCTGATTTAACTAGGTGTTGTAAAAGTTCAAATTCGCCTTCCTGTATCCAACCACTCGTAACCTCTAAGTAATCCACCGCGTCAATCATTCCCTCTTGTATCTCAGCATCGAATGTGTTGAACGCAAATGAAGTTGCATTGTAAGTGCCAACCACAGGCCTTACTCTTTTGCGCTCAACCTCAACTGTAATTTCATTTTTACGTTGGAAATTAAAGTAGTCAAAACCTCCGACTACGTCATCCCACCACGCCAGGCGAACATTGTTAAATGTGCAATCGTCATCAATTGGGTAAAAAGTGTAGATAGCCGACTTTCTCTGTGCGCTACTATTGTAAACTGCTATCTCATAGTACCTCCAATTTGGATATGGTGCAAGATAATTTCCGTATGCAATAAGATTTGCGGGATAGGCATCTATATAACATATCTCTAAATTTTGGCCACCGCTATTATTTACCGCGTAATTCTCCACAACATTAGGACTACCCGCCGAATCAATAATGGTTAACCTAACCGTCATTGGTTCGGTTGTATTTATAATTGTCGATGTTGAACCCATAACCATAAAACTCAAACGGCCCCAATCCAGTTCACTTCTCCTTACCGGAATAAAAACTCTTTGACTTGAGTTATTAATCACGACGGTTCCGTTATGCAAATGGGTTGTAGGATTTCTTGAACCCATCATTAAAGACGTTGTGCTAGTTAGTGAGTAGGTTAAATTCGGATCAGGCTTGTAACCGTTGGCAAGTTTATAGTGCGCGTTTATTACAATAAATTGATTCTCATTGCCAATTATACTTACCGAACTTTCTTCGTCAATAGTAAACACCCCTCCGATATCATATCCCTCTAACACATCTACTCCGTAAGTAAATGAATTTACCGACCCGTCATTAGTACACCATTGAGATGATGCTCCGTTGGTTATAAAATTTATTCCTGTGCTATTTTCTAAATATCCGTTTTGAGTTAAAGAAGCTTTAAGAATGTCTTTTAAATCAAACATCAAAACATTTGACGGATTTGGCGGCACAAGAATTTCTGTTGTTTCAGAAGTTATTGCATTACCAACCCTTACCACATACCTAAAATTAGGCTGCGCCACTTCTGTTGATGTCGCAACTACCATTAATTTTTGCCCAACCTTTGCGAAATTCGTTGGTTGATCTGTTATCGTTATTGCCATGTTTGAATGCTTATGTCTAACTGTTTAATTATTTCCTCTGTAAACTCAGGCATCCGTCTTTCCAGGACTTCGTTAATTGCGTCCGTGTAATATGGAAAAGGTGAAATGCCTCTTTTCTGAATACTCTTTGCAATCGCAAAAGCCGCCCGTGCCATTCCTTTCGGCGTTTGTTTTATAAATCCATTTGGCCCTCTTAATCGAACCGGTTTAATCCGCATCCAATTCTCAATAGCTGACGTTGGTGGCATTGTTCCTTTAGCGCGGCCGTTGTTGACTGATAAGTAATATTGTTTTGCCTTTCCACCCGCCCCGAAAACTACTTTACTAATATTGCCAACTGTCTTAATCGAATAACCCAAATTGTTTTTAAGGTTACCACTTGCCACGGCCCGACGTTTATATGTCTTTCCATTCGCGCCTTTAACCGATCGATAAGCTCCCAAGTTTTTTTGAGCAACCTCAATCACTTCATCCGCAATTTCTTCAAGTAGTTTGTTAAAGTCCATCTTGTGGAATTTCTAGGTCAGGTATTGGCTCTAAAATATCTACACCCTTTACAATTGCGTTGTACTGGGTAAGAGTAAGTATTGTAGTGTCTTCCGTGCCAACAAAGGTTGTGTTGTAGTTTAAGTACATCTGTTGTTGCACTATCAATTTGGTGTCTCGCAAACTTGCGGCATAGTCAATGTCCTCACATTTTTGGGTGATAGATATAACCGCCTTCTTAGAGTCGTCGTCGTTAAACGTGTATGTGTACTTGTAGTATATCATCGTTTTAAATTAAAGGATTCGCCGCACCAATCAACTGACGCAGACCTAGAGGCTAAAAGACCAACACTTCCCGCTAGTCTATAAAAAGGCAACCCTCCATAACTTCCCGCCGTCCTTGTAAATCTATAAGCAAAGGAGTAGGTTATGCCGTCTGTTGAGTAAAAGAAGATAGCATCACCACTATTTGATGAGGTAATAAATATTCCTAGATATATGTAGCTTGTAGTAATAGGTACGGAAGTCGTTGTCAGTATAGTTAAAGAGTTAACTACGTTTGTGATTCTGATATTCCAAAAAGCGGGTGTAACTCCGCCCGAAGCAAATGTTGGCATCTCCCACATTAACCCTGTTTGTCCATTTGTTGCCACTAAGGATGTTGAGGCGTTTAGTCCCGCATTAAAATTCCAATCTTGTAGGGCAGTAGGTATTGTATCAATTTTTACTTTTGAAACCCATAACTGAGGACACATACCATTTAGTCCAAATATAGTATTTCCTCCAAACCTTCTATAGTCTACACTCGCATATATAAACCCTGTTAATGTAGTTCCCGCAGTCAATCTCATTACTCCCCAATCGGTATTGTTTTCAGCCCCCGACGCTAAGCCCGACCCCGTTCCCGAAGTCACTCCGTAAAACATTTTAGTAGCTTGAGAACCCGCAGTAGGATTTAAATTTTCAAAGTCATCATAAAAATCAAACCCTCCTTGATTTGGATGGGTGTTAAACTGAACCCACCTTGTTCCCGTATAAAGAAATGTTATCTCTCTTTCGGGCATCAAGAAGTAAGGGGATTTTTGAGCCAACTTAAATCTATTCGCAGCGGTAGACGTGGTAGCTTCATTCTCAATAATAACGAGGTTATTTGTCGAACTATTTACTATTGTAACTATTTTACCCGCCGATGGATTCGCTAATCCTCCTAGACTTATAATGTTGTTCGTATTGTTTGGGGTAAAATCAATAACTTTAATTGTACTTGCCGACCAACCAGTCGGAGACCAATTATCTTCCCTAGCGTTTGTGCTTGTTACTGATATTAATGATAAGTCAACGTTTGGAATGTTTTTATTTTCCCACAAACCAGAAGTTGAATTGTAGATCAAGCCTTGATTATTTGCGGGACTAGAAATTAAGACTCCGTGAATATCATCTAACTCATAACCATTTTGAATCGCAATAACCAAACGACCTTGTGTCGGATGCGCTCTTGCGATGTAGCCAATGAACACCGTGTGATTTGGTTCAGCGGGTGGTGTTGCGGTTATTCCCCCTGGCGTTGTCGCACTTAACCATACTGCATCACCGTCAGCAAATGAAGATGTATTTAAGTCATGAAGCGTACCGTTAACGGCAATATTTCCATCTGAATTATTTGCAATATTTGCGGTTACAATTCCAATGGTTTTATCCGATGTCGCCTCTGAATTAGCTTGAGCAAGAACGGCGTTTGGTCGATTGCCCGTTGCGCCGCTTAAGTATACGACTTGTCCTTTCGTTAATGTGCTTCCCGTTGAGTTACGCACGATTATTTGAATAGTCTCTGCTTTATCTACAATACCATCATTATCGGTGTCGTAAACAGATTTAAACATATCACCAAAACCCGAAATGTTAGGCTTGTTTAATATCTCAGCTACGCCACTTACCGCGTCCCAATCTGCGTTAACTTGAGCGGGAATATCATTGGCGGTTATAAACGGATTAACACCATCCTCCCCATCATTTGTCAAATCACTTGTGGCCGTTGGTATTGCGGGAATATCATTGGCGGTTATAAATGGATTAACACCATCCTCACCGTCATTTGTCAAATCACTTGTGGCCGTTGGTATTGCGGGAATA
>Ga0114974_10000590_pt1 | contig 29775 bp, 45 predicted proteins | sample S_130206_EF_Meta_FD_87318 | JGI IMG/M metagenome (GOLD analysis project Ga0114974, IMG submission 87318) | Freshwater microbial communities from Lake Simoncouche, Canada to study carbon cycling - S_130206_EF_MetaG | ecosystem: Environmental > Aquatic > Freshwater > Lake | place: Lake... | reverse complement strand
GTGCGAGAGGTCCGGGTATCCCATCCCCCAGACACACGACCATGCCCCAAGAGGCAAGGCTGACTAGGACAGGCCTGCGCTTTCGTCCGAGCGCATCGGAGGACGCAGTCCCCTGGCACCACGCCGAGGACCGCACGCTCTAGGTGGAGTCTAGCGCGGGGCGGCGACAAGCGCCCCACAGGGGACGCCCACCGGGGGCACCATTACCCCCGGCGGGACGCTTTCCCAACGCCCTGCGACCTCTCCCGAAGCCGACGGGCACCTGTAGCGTACTAGGGCGTTGCAGCGCGCGCAAGGTCAGCGCATGCCCTGCATGAGAAGCTGGTCATCGGGCTCCTCTCCAGGGGCGAGGACCTCGCCGTACATGTTCATGTCGAGGACCGTGACGAAGACACCTGCGGGCCACTGCATGAGAGGGACGACGAAGCGGTCCCCCTTCTGCCCGAGATCCTCGCACAGCCCGAAGAGCATGACAGGCCCAGCCCTCCAGTCGGGTGACTCCCCCTCTTCGTGCCAGCGCGTCATGATGCGCGTACCCGGAGCAGCGACGATTACCTGATGGATCCTGTACTTCTCGGTCATGTGACCTCCTCCTGGTTGTTTGCGGTGGCACCCATCCCCTGCCCCTAGGGTGCCCCCTGCTCTTTTTTACTATCTACTCTTCTATAGACTTATAGTAGTTATAGGTTGGGGTGGGGTGTCCCGGGCAGGAAGGGCCCGCCGAACCTACGTTTTTCGGGTGGCACCTTCTCCGGAAAGGTTGCCACCGAGGGTGGGACCGCTAGTCGGCGATGACCTCGTACTTCCGAATCTTGACCCCGCTGACCTTCCTTTCGACGCGCCGATGGGTCCCGATGCGCCCCATCATCATGCCGATACGGGTCGACATGCTGCCCCACTGCGAGGCTGGGACCTCGTAGTCCTCTAGGAAGTCTGCCGTCGTGAAGTTCGAGTGCGTGCGTGCGAACTCGACGAGGCGGGGCATGAGCGGGTCTTGCGACTCGAACTCCGCGTTCTGCGTCTCGCGTGCCGCCTCGAGCTCGGGTTCGAGCCAGTGCTGCTCGCCGTTGCGCCACGCCTGCATCGCCTCCGCCCAGACCTGCACGTACTCAGCCTTGACGAGGTCCATGTCGACCACGTCGATGGAGACGCACCACCATCGCCGGTTCCCTGTCGGGTCGTGCAGGGGTTCTTCATCGTTCGTCGTTGCGATGAAGGCGCACGTGCGCGGGACCTTGATGGTGTGCTTGCCGTACCAAGGACGGTACTTGTCGGTCGCTGACGAGATGAAGTTCTTGACCGTGTCCTGGTCGGCCTTCCTCTTCCCGGCCAGCTCGGCCAGCTCGTAGATCCACACGCCTTGCAGGGCGACGTACTTCTCCTTCGAGTCCCAGTCGATCTTGGTGTCCGAGAACCATTCCGCTTGATGCGCCATGACCCGGCACATCGTGCTCTTCCCCTTGCCGTGCCCGCCCTGCAGGACGAGGACCGTGTCGAGCTTGCTGCCGGGTTCCATCACGCGGCGCACGGCACCGATGCAGGTCTTGCGCGCGTAGGCGCGATGGAGGGGCGTGTCGGACACCTGCGCCCAACGGGTGAGCCACGTGTCGAGGCGAGGCACGCCGTCCCATTCCAGCGACGCGAGCCACTCCCTGACAGGGTGGTAGCTGTTGTACGACGCGATGAGCGCAAGCACCTCGTTGGCGGGGTTCTTGTCGAACTCCACATCGTGACGCTCCGCGATCTGAAGGCGGAGCTCGGTGACGTCGAGGTCGGAGATCGACTTGTCGTTGACCATGATGTTCTGTTCCAGCTCGGAGTACCGGACAGTCTTCGCGAACATCGGATCGCCGCGCAGGATGCGGTCGAGGTTCTTCAGGGTCGGGCGCGGCCGGCTGGGGACGATGACCCCGTTCACCACACGCGGGGGGAACATGTCGAGGGCGAGGTCGAAGTCCTCGTCTGCGGTCGGCGGGGCGATGTTGAGCGCGGCGCGCATCTCTTCACGGGTTGGCATGGGGTGGCTCCTAGGTACAGAGGTCGATGAGGGGGGCGTGGTATCCGCATGAGTTCACGTGCGAGCACTTGCCGTGCCCGGGGCCTGCGATGGTCCACCAGACGGACCTATCGCCGCACTTCGGGCACTTGACGTGCCGCACGTGGCCCGCGGCCTCCATGATGTCGCCCGACATGCTGGCTCCCAGCGACACGCGAGCCGACGGGTCAAGGCGCAACATGCGGGCCAGCTCGCGGTCGGCGGCGTCCCGCGTCCACGGTACACGCGGCTCGACACGGATGGGACGACGAGGGGGCGGCTTAGGCTTCTCCTTGACCAGCTCAAGCAGCCAGCCCGGGGCCTGCGCCATCTCCCGCGTGAAGCCAGCGTCGGTGCGGAAGGTGTAGACCGCGCCCGACCTGTGAACCGTCGGCGGGGCGCAGACGTACCCGCCATCGCCTCGGACATCCACCGACTGAATGCCCGCGGCCTGAAGCCCCTGGGCGTTCCGCACCACGACCCCGTCGGTCCAGCGCCAGTACATGTGGAACCCGCGCGCCGTCTCGACGCCGAGCGTCGGTGCGGGGCCATGCTTCGCGAGCTGGCTCTCGTACCACGCGCCCGCCTCGGGCCCGTCTAGGTCAAGGACCCACACGCGCGAGGCGCTACCCGTAGCGAGGCCCACGCCTGCCGAGGGCCAGCGTGTCCACCACGCCCGCACCGTGTCGGCGTCCGTGGTCGCCTTCTCTTGCCAGCCACCGAGGCGCGGATGCTTGCCCCGCTGCTTCTCGCCGCACGACGCGCCCGCTTGGCAAGCGCAGGTCTGTGTGGCCGGGTCTACTTCGTACAGGGGGTGCACACGCATCCCCGCCGCTGCATAGCGCAGGGCATAGTCTCTGTTCATGTACTCGCCGACCTTGCCGGGGAGACGGGGGGAAGGGCATTCAGCCCCTCCCCCCTACGGGTAGCTAGCCCGCGTCCGGCGAGGACGACCCTGTAGTAGCCGGACGTCCTCTAGCGCGCCACGCGAACATGTAAGAAACGCTTTAACGTTCGCCGGCGAGAGACCGTGAGACGTGACCCCTGAAGAAGACCCTAGACGAGGGCCACGTCTCACGGCAAACCTCACGCGCGGGCTCTGCGCTTCCTGTCGGCTTCGCGCTTCTTCCGCACCTTCTCCCAGTTCACGTACCGCATGACGCACGCGTGGGGCGACCTGCCCATGAGCTTGGCGATCTCCGGGTACGTCTTCCCTTCGCGTCGCAGCCTGTAGAGCCGGCGCGTCTCAGCATCCGTCCACGGCTTCTTCACGGCCAGGTGAATGCCGAGGACCTTGCGGACCGTGGTCACTGCGCGGTCCAGCTGGCTCGCGATGTCGATGTCTCGGACGCCCGCGGCGTAGAGCTGCTCGATCTGCGCGCGCTCTCCCGGCGACACCTTCACGAAGAAGCGCAGGCCCAACGTGCCTCGCAGGGTCCGGATCGCACAGACAGTCCTGTTGAGGGCAGCGGCGATCTGCGGGGCCGTCTTCCCTTCGTCGTGCAGGCGCCGCAGCTCGAGCAGCTGCGAACGTGTCCACGGTCTACCTGGCATGCATGCCCCGCGTGCGCTTGTACGTCGAGATGACGTACCAATGCCTGCCCACGTGCTCGCCGATGGCGCGGACACCGAGGCCCTCGTTCAGCTTCGCATCCACGAGCTTCCGCTCATGCTCCGTGAGCGCGGCGTAGCGAGCGTTCTTGCGCCCTGTCACTTCGACCATGGCGGCTTCCTTGTTCGCCGTCCCGACGTACTGCGCGACGGCGTCAGGTTGCCGCCCGAGGGCCGCGCCAATCTCTGGCCACGTCGCGCCGTTCGCGCGCATCTCTCGCGCCTTGGCGAGCTCGGACGGACGCCAATGCCGGTAGGTGTACTTCGGCGGGACTGCCGGCGGGACCGCAACCGTGACCATGTCACGCGCTGACCAATCGGCATCCTTCAGCACGGCGACCATCGAGTGCATCGCCGACTCACTGCGCCCGAGGCGCTCTCCCACCTCGCGCCAGGAGAGGCCCTCCTCGCGTAGCTGGCGGGCGCGCTCGAACTCTGACGGACGCCAGGGCGTGTTGGTGCGGGTCATGCATACTCCAGCGCATCAATGAGGGCCTCGGCTTCGGTTGCCCCGGAACCGTGAACGTTGTGACGGTCAGCGCATTCCCACCGATAGAGGCCCGCAACGTACAGTACGTGCACCTTCGGATCGCCCCACGCCTCCCGCACCAGCGCGAGCAAGCAGCCGAGCGTGGCGGGGTCATCGAGGCACGGTAGCATGGTCGTACCGGATGGCTTTCGCGACAACGTGCCGTCGGTGAACCTGACGTGAATGTTTCCGTGCGGCGCCATGATGAACTCACATGGGCCTGCAATGACCGTGCGAACGGCACGAGCCCATCCATCCACTACGCGCATCTGGACGCTCTGGATGCGCCATCCACTCGACATCGCACCTGCGCCGTCGAGATGAAACTCCATCCCCGGCATCCACCGCCAGCCCTTGCACGCCACGGCGCGGCGCCCGAGCGCGATCTGTTCCTCGGTCATGCCCCCTCCTCGCGGCGGTGCTCGCCGCGCTCGATGGCTTCGGCCATATCGTCTATGCGCTTGGCCCATTCCCCCGCTTGCGTGGTGTACGTTTGCGCGACGGCTTCCGCCTCCGCACGAAGCCACTCCACCACGGCCTGACGCTCTAGCGCCTCACCCTTATTGCGAGCAAAGTCGTAGAGACGCGCGGCCTCTTCGTTGTCGATGCGGCGTTCGTCGCGCAGCATCGCGTTCTCTTCCTTGAGAGCCTGGAGGGACACCTCCAGCTCGCCAACCAAACAAGAGTAGCCGTACCATTCCATATAGGCAGTGCCGGCGTGCATCCTTGCAGCGTCGAGCGTGGAGCTGAAACCCTCCGGTGCATCGTCCGATGCGTCATCGGTGAGCACCTTCCAATACCATCCGACACGGTCCTTATGCTCCCACACGCCGATGGCGTTGATGTTTCCACCGACAGACGGCGTGCCTTCCCAATTGCCTGAGCTGACTTCAGTCCACAGAATCACGGCCACCTCCCGAAGCGACGCACCAGCGCCGCGATGATGTCTCCGACCCTCATACGACCTGCCTCGCGCGCCACGCGCGGTAGGCTTTCTCCGCGACGTGCTTTGCGCTCGCGTCCGTGGGCTGCATGCCCCGCGCGTCGTCGTCGGCGCTGAAGGCGCTGAGCTCCCACGACCACCCGCCGCCACGGTGGGCGCGGTTGACCAGGAGCACGACGCCGGCCTCCATGTCGGCCCGCCAGCCGAGGCCCGTCTCAAGCCAGCGCGTCACCACGCGAACATCGCGAACATAAGAATGACGACGGCGACCCCGCCGACGATGTCGTCCCCGTGAAGGTCCCACACGTAGCGCGGGTCGTAGTAGAGGCAGCGAAGGGTGTCGTAGAAGCTCATTGGGTCCTCCTGTCGTCAGGTGACGACGAACTAGGAATACCCATATCGTGTGAAGCGCGCAAGGGGGACGCGTGAACTTTCTAGACGGGGGTCACCCAGATGTCGATCCGGCCTACATCGGGAACGGCACGCTTGCTGATGTTGAGTTCGACCACGAAGCGATCGTCCTCAAGGATGCCCGCCTCAACCAGGGCGTCCATGACGATCTTGCCGACGTTGTCGGCGTCGGGCTTCGTGGCGTACGGGATGCCGAGCGTTTCATGCCGGCGTTTCCATCGCTCACGGTCGCACCATGCGGGACGCGCCTTCGGCATCGGCCAGATGGCCACGATCTCAACGGCCACGGGCCCGGCGATGGCCTCCCCCTGGCGCTGCTCTCGCAGCATGGTGACCGCGGCATCCATCCACGCACGGTGCTCGGGCGGCATGTAGACGCGCCCGCCTCCTCGTGCAGCTCGTGGACGTGAGGCCCCGCGAGGGACGAGGCCGATGGTGTACTCGTAGTCATTGCGGCATCGGGCGGTCACGACCCGTACCCCGGCAGCGGTTTGGGCTTGTCCGTCCACATACGGTAGGCCGCGGCGAACCAGAGCATGACGAGCATCGTACCCACCACGCCCCAGACCCAGCCGGGAGCGTCAAAGTGCTCAAGTAGCAGGTAGACGAGGGCCGTCGTCTGGATCGGCAGTTGCGCTGGCAGCTGGCTCCACGGGATGACGGTGCGGGTCATGTTGCCCCCGAACTATTCGATATCGTCGAATGGTTGCCCATCACGGCACATCCACGGCAGCCGCGGCCATGAGCTCCACCGCCGGGATGTCCAGCGCGCGAGCTATCGCCACCATCGCAGAGAGCGACGGTTTGTACTCGCCGGCCTCCCAGCGCGTGACCTGCGAGCCGGCGACGCCGACCTGTCGGGCCAGCTCCGCGCGTGACATTTCCAGCGTCTCGCGATGGACGCGGATCAGAGTGCCGAGGGTGGGGTGGAGCATGAACCTGCACTATAGTGCAGTTGCGCGTTTCGCAAGGCTTGCTAGTTATGGGGCATGAGTCATCACGCGCTTCCTCTGGCAAACCTCCTCACGTTCCTCCTCCAGCACCACGCCGAAGACATCGGCTACGTGGCCTACAATGAGGGCCGCGCGAGCGTGACCCTCAACCGCCCGCCGAAGGGGGCGACCATGCTCGGGTGGGACTGGAACCCGTCCCCGTCCCTCCGCGGGACCATCATCCACACGACGCCCTCGGGCGTGACCGTCATCGCACCGGAGTTCGCACGATGATCCTCTCTCAGTCTCCCGAGCTCGACCAGCTCGCTACCGCCCTCGCCATCGCGCAGGGCTCCATCCAGGGCGCGGTCAAGGACCGCACGAACCCCGCATTCAAGTCGAGCTATGCCGACCTGTCGAGCGTGTGGGACGCCTGCCGCGCGGCCCTCTCCAGCAACGGCCTAAGCGTCTCCCAGCACCCGGGTCGCCTCGAGGACGGGTCGGCGACTGTGACGACGATCCTGCTGCACAAGTCGGGCCAGCACATCGCGTCCGTCTGCGCGGCCCTCCCTCGCGACCAGAGCCCCGCTGCCGTGGGGTCTGTCGTGACCTACCTGCGTCGATACGCGCTTGCCGCCGCGGTCGGGGTCGCCCCGGAAGACGACGATGGGCAGGCGGCGCAGCACGCGCCCACGCAGGCCCCGCCCCAGCGCGCCCCGGTGCAGGCGCAACGTGTGGCCGAGGCTTTCGGTGGGCGTGTCGAGAGCGTCGAGCGCATCGCGCCGGTGGCCTCGGGCATCGACCCCTCGTGCCCCACGTGTAGCGGGCAGATGTGGGACAATCGCGAGAAGAAGACGAACCCCAAGGCGCCCGATTTCAAGTGTCGCGACAAGAACTGCCAGGGCGTCATCTGGAAGTATGGGGAGAAGCCTCGCGGGCCAGTCCCGCAGACGCGCGGCCCCCTGCTAGATGCCCCTCCCCCGCCCACCGATGAAGACGGTCCCGGCTTCCCCTTCTAAGGAGTGACCATGACGACGACGTACGACCTGATGCGCGGCGCAGCCCGCGTGCAGATGGAGATTGAAGAGAACTCGGGCCTGCTCTCAGAGGAGACCGCAGCGTTTCTCTCGACGTGGATCGAGCAGTCCGAGGATAAGGTCCTCGCCTGCATGCACCTTGTGCGGCGCATGGAAGCCGAGGCAGAGCTCCTTGAGGCGGAAGAGAAGCGCCTTCGCCAGAAGCGCCGCACCTGCGAGAACGTCAGCGACCATGTGAAGGCGCTCGCTACGGGCCTGCTGCTGGCTCGCGAGACGATGGGCGAGGAGCCGAAGGTCAAGGGGCCCACTTATTCGGCATGGCTCGCCGAGACTCAGTCCATTGTCGGGCCCGATGATGTGTCCGCATGGCCCGAGACGTGGCGTAGGGTCAAGGTAGAGCCCGACCGCGCCGCCGCCTTGAAGGCTGCGAAGGCAGGGCAGGAGCTCCCCGAGGGGTTCGCCCTGGAAAGCAAACGGGGTGTCCGGTGGCGCTGATTCCATCCGTCGCCCTGCGCCAGCGCCTCGAGGCCCTCCGTCACAAGTACGCGCAGGAGCGCCGCATCGCGCACGTGCAGGCCATTGTCGCGGCGATGGTCCAGCTGGACGAGGTCGAAGCCTACGCCGAAGAGCAAGAGGCCGCGCTACTGCACGACCGTAGCCAGCTCGCCACCTTCGGGGACAAGCCCTAGTTTGCGGGCTTGCTCGTCGTGAGTAGAAACTCGACGGTAACGTTGTTGTTCGTGTTGCTGAAGACAAAAAACTTCGTCACGCTTGCCATCCCGTTCGCGCCGTTACCGTTGACGTTGTACGCCAGGTATGCGTCAATCGTCCACGCCCCGGTTGCGGGAGCAGCGCCTCCGTCGGTCAGGGTCTGGTCGAAGGACACCATGGCGTGCTTCGTGTCCTTGTCCCGGTTGTGGATGTTCAGCTGAAGGTGACGGGTCGTCGGCAGGTTCACCTGAGTGACGATGCCGGACGAACCCGTCGTTACGACCTGCACGTGCGGAAGGTGAGTAGGCGCGAGGGTGATGGCCATTAGTCGAGCCCATCCCGTCCGAGGACGTACGCGAGGTGGAGCGCGGCCTTCACGATGCGGCGACGTTCAGCGCGCGTGACCTTCGTGCCGCCGTCGCCGCCTGCACGGGTAGCAGAGCGGATCTCAGCGATGACGGCAAGGACTTCCGCGGGCAGCTCGACTAGCTCAGCCGGGTCGTAGGGCATTTGACCTCCTATGGGGCACGTACCCCATAGCGAGACGACGCGCCGCCTCGACACCATGCCGAGGAAGCGCGCCGCCTTTCTGCGGTAGGGTTCCCGCAGTGACCTAGTAACGCTTCGGTGTGTAGGTCTTGCCGTCGAAGGCGAGCGACTCGCCACACTTCTTCGGGTCCCGGTAGGGCGCGCCCAGGGAGATGTGCACCCACGCGCTGCCCGCGGGCTTCTCAAGGATGCACTGCCCGAACTTCAGGCCGCTCTCAACCACGATCCATCGGTGCAGTTCGTCCACCGTAGTCGAGGGGCATACGATGTCCGCGGCCTCGCCCTTAGAGTGCTGAGACGTGGCGCTCCCGCCCACGGCAGCGTTGACTGCAGGGCCTCGGAAGCCAGAGTTCACGCGCACGGCGCCGAACTTCGCGCGGATGACCTCAAGCATCTCCGCGACCAGCTTCAGCTTGTCGATGTAGTCGCGGGCCTCGCGACGGTTGGCGTCCTGGAGAGCGCTCTGTCCCGTGCGGGTGAGCTCCTCGAAGCTGAAGTGCTCAGTTAGCGTCATTGGTGCCCCCGGTGCTGGTTTTTGTCCCGAAGAAGTACGCGAAGGTCATAAGGCAGATGTCCTCGATGAACGAGACGATGGAGGACCGCTCGCCCTCGCGCAACAGCAACACGTCCGGCCCGGCAATGAGCAGGTCGCACAGGTAGACCGCCACTAGGACCGAAACCATCGCCGTCGCGAAGAAGGTGAGCGCCTCAACCATGGTCTTCGCGCCTGCGAATATGCGCGTGACCAGGAGCTGGATGACCACGACGACCGTGAGGCCGAAGGCGATGGCCGTAATGGTCCCGCCCTGCGTGTCGTACAAGGAAGAGAACGTCTGGACAGTAGGCGCGTCCGTGGCGGGAAGCCCCTCGAGCAGCACGGCGTCGTCGGTGACGCGTTCTGCGACGTCGAGCGCGCTATCGGCGTCCACTAGCGACCACGCTGGATGGCGTCGACATCAGCCCGCAGCGTGTTCACGTCCCGGCGCAAGCTCACGAGCTCAGAGCGGAGGGCCGCGCCCTCGCGTTCCATGCCTTCGAGACGCCCGTCGATGCGCGCGAGGATGCTCTTCATGTCGGACAGGTCCTCGGTGGCGATAGCCGGCGCGGCCTTGGCCTCAGACAGGTAGCCGCCCGCGATGCCCGTGCCGCCGACGGTCGCAGCGCCGACAAGAAGCAGCGTCCATACAGGCACAGAGACTAACCGGTCACTCCAACGCGCTGGGGTTGTCTCGGGCATGTGACCTCTCCACTGAGGCGCACTAACCGACGAGACGAAACCTCGCGATGTCGCCGCCGCTTGCGTCCTCGAGCTCGCAGTAGTCCTCTGCCCAAACGTGCACGACCACGTGCGGAAACGCGGGCAACGCCAGCACGCCACACGACTCCGGAATCCGCGCCGTCTCCGTCTCCGGGTAGGCGGCGACGTAGCCCTCAATCTGCTCAGTGTAGGTCATCGTGGCCTCAGTACTTCAGGAGAAGGGCGTCGCCAGTTGCCGACGTGGTCGACCATCCGATGCCGTACGCTGCGATGACGCCCGGCGTCGTGTCAATACGTTGATGGTACAGGACAGGGCGTCCCCAGTAGCACTCCCGCACGCGTCCGACCCATGCGCTAGTCGAGGGGATGAAGAGCGGCGTACCCGCAAACTCCCCAGCGAGGTTCGTCTGGATCGTCGCCGTGGATGCACCGTTAGAGACCCATACGCGCGCGACGGTCTCAATCGTCGTGCTACCGGGACGCCAGATGTAAGCGTGGGAGTTGCCGGCGGTACCACCCGCGGACCATAGTGTGCCCGTGACCGCAGAGCCGAGGGAGTTGGTCACCATAGCGCCGGCGCCCACCGTGAGGAACCCATAGCGCCGACCATCCGTCTCGCACGCCGCGGCGGTGACCGTCTCCGGGTCGTACGTTGCACCGAGGGTGGCGACGAGGACGGAAGTGCCATTCGTGAGCATCTCTACCCAGATCGTCTCCTGAGACTCGTAGATGCAGACCGCGATCGACGAATAGGTGGTAACGGCGTTCCCGAGGCGGGTGTAGCCAGACCATCGGGCGTTCGTGAACGGCGTCGCGGCGTTCCACGTCGTGAACGCGCCAGCCGATAGCTGATGGCCAATGAGCAGACCGCTCGCGAGGAACGTGTCGGGCGCGATCATGGTCGGAGAGGGAGTGGGCGCGAGGGACCGCCCGGCGATGACCACGCGCTGGGCCAGCGAGCCGCCTGGGGGCGTGGCGTAGATCGCTTCCGTCGTGCCGAGGACCTGGACGCGAGTCCATGTCCACCCGGTCGCGCCCACGCCCGAGAAGGAGCGCGTGCTTCCGTCGGAGTACGTGGTGACCGTGGGGTCGACCGCTGCCCAGAAGGCATCGAGCACCGAAGGGATGGTCATTGATACGGCGTTCACGGTCGCAAGACGCCGATGCTTGAGTGCCTCGAGGCTCATACGATGCTCCCAGGGAAGACGGCAGAGCCATTCGGGGTGAGCACGACGCCGTCGTCGGCGAGCTCGCCTGCGAAGAGGCCGATGCCTGCGATCAGCGGCACCCACTGCAGGATGCCCGCGCGACGGACTAGCATCGTCTCATCGGCGGTGGCCTGCACGACCACCGCCGTGGCCCCGCCATTCCAAGCCGCCACGGATGTCGAGCTTCCCGTATGCCCTGCCGACGTCCACGCGAGCGAGCTGAGCGCCGTGTGCGCGGGGATAGCGGGCGTCCCGTGCGTGTGGTCCTGCCTCGCGTAGCTAGTCGAGGTCCCGACGACGGACGCTTGCCCGTACGACGTCTCAGCTACCACCGAGGAGGCCGCGCTCGGGACAGTGGGCACGCTCGCCGAGATGGTGACCGTGCTTCCGGCGCCGCCGTCCGTGATCGTGATGTTCGATCCCGCCGTCAGCACGCGCTCGTTGGTGAGCGTGGCGTCGGTGGCGAGCGTGACGTATTGCGCCGTCGTAGGAGCGCCGCCGCCGCCGCCGCCCGACGCGGCGATGGTCACTTGGAGGACGCCGCCGACCTCGGTGTCTGTGATCGTGACGTTTGTCCCGGCCTTGAGCGTCGCCGCTACCTTCGCCGAGCTTGCGTCTCGATAGAGCGGGATGCGCGCCACGTCAGGGTACCGGGGTCCAGCTGACGGCGTTGCCGTCCTCGTCTTCAGTCACGATGCAGGGCAGGGTCCAGCCCTGCGCCTGGGAAAGCGCTACCCACTTCGGCGGGATGCCGGTGTAGAAGCCAGCGCAACCGTTCGCGACGGCGAGCTCGGTTGCAGTCTCGGAGGGGAAGCCTGTGGGCACGACGAGGAAGGGCATGGACGCTCCTACGCGAACACGATGATGTTGACGCTACCGTCGGTCCCGGCGTTACCCGCGCCACCCGCGTTGATACCAGCGCCGCCGATGCCACCTGCCGCCGACACGGTCCCACCAATGGAGGCCACGGGAGTCGTCGTCAGGATGCCGACGAGGCCACCGCCGCCGCCGCCACCGCCGCCTGCCTTGCCGCCGCCGAAGGACGACGCATCGCCGCCCTTGCCGCCGGCTGCTCCGATGAAGCCGCCAGCGTTCACGATGCTCTTCGCCGCGAGCCAGAGGATGCCACCGCCGCCACCGCCGCCGCCAGAGTCCGCGCCGCCCGCGGTCACGTCGCAGCCTCCGGACGCGCCACCTGCGCCGCCACCGAAGCCAGCAGTCGCCGCGCGACCCACAAACAGGCTCGACGCCCACTTCGAGTTTGCGACGGTACAGGCCCCACCCGTACCGCCCGCCTGGGCATTCGCCGCGCCGCCATTCCCGCCCGTGGGGAGCGTGCCGATGTTGTTGTACGAGTTCGATGTCGCGGCGATCCCGTTGTTCCCAACGCCCGTCGAGGAGCGTCCGTTAACGCCGCCGCCCGATTGAGCGTTCAGGAACTGCCGCGCTGCGAGCCCGCCGCCGCCGCTTGTGCCGCTGGCGTCAGTGCCGTTGTCGTTCACGGTGCCTGCGTTCGTGAGCGTATTCGACACGCAGAGCTTGAAACCGGCAGGCTTGACCGCTCCGGTAGCCTGCACCGTGAGGTTGCCGTAGTGGCGCTCTCGCGTGAGCGTCAACGTACTGCCGCCGACGACCGTGAAGTCGCCATCGGTTCCATCGCCAAACATGCCCGCGAAGGTCGCCGCACTACCGGATCCGCCGCCCGTCGAGGGGACAGTGGGGAACGTCTGCGTCCCAGCCATCACAGCACCTCGATGACGACTTCGTAATCAAAGGCATTGTCCGAGCCGGCGTTGGGGCCGGGCTCCAGGTAGAACTTGCCCGCGGCGTCGGTGTCGAAGAGCACGCCAGAGCAGACCACGTCGAAGAGGTCCGCGATAACCGTCGAGCTTCCGACGAACTGCTGAGCGACAGTCCCGGTGGAGCCGCCCGAGGTGGAGAAGATGCGCGGCGTGAAGCTTGCGGCGGTCCCCGCGGTGCGCTTCAGCTTGACACGGAGGACCTGTACCAACGACGTGGCTCCCGTCGTCTCGATGGCGAGCCGCGTTCCGGCGGCGTAGCTCGTGACGCTACCCGTGACCGTGAGTCGAGTCTTCGACCCGAACTGAGTGTGTGTCGCCGTCGCCATGCCCTAGCCCTCCTGCACGCGCAGAGTGTATCGCACGGAGCCATCCGCGGCCCACGCCCTCGACTGCACCAAGCACAGTCGCTCGGTCCATGCGAGATCCGGGTCCGTGACCGTGATGTAGTCCCCGGGCTCCACCCATGCGTAGGTCTGGGGCGCGGAGTACTCCACCACGCGCGAGGGGAGCGCCCATCGGCGGGAGCGCCAGGCGAGCACGCGAGATGCCGTCAGGTCATCATGGACGATGGCCGTCTCCAGCGCGTCGCGCTTCACGCCATACCTGACGGTCGACCGCGCGAGGATGGGGTCGCTCCAGTAGCTGAGGGCCAGCGAGGACGCGCCGCCGAAGCGAAGTCCTCGAGGACGTGAGGCGGGGTCGCCTACCGCCCACATCTCGCGCGTGTAGGTGTCGGCGCGCGGTGCCCACCCATAGAGGAGCTGCACCGTGTTGGCGACACGGTCGGCGTCCTCGTAGGTGACCACGCTTTCGCGAGCGATGTCGAGGTCCGTCGTGAGGTCCCACGCCGCGACGGCATCCTCGCTGGTCGCGTCCCAGCGCCACACATACGGGTAGACGCCACGCGGCCCGACCATCATGGACACCGGAAGGATGTCGAGGATCGCCTCACGGATGTACTCGGAGACGGACACCGTCTCATCAATGTACGTGCCTACCTGGTAGGCACTGAGGGCAAGCCTTGCAGCGTTGACGCGTCCGTGGTCGACTTCTTGCTCCGTCAGCGCAAGGAGCCACGCGACGTAGTCACCGGCGTAGCGGAGCGCACCGTAGTTCTGGTCGATGAGCCCGCCGCCTGCGTCCCACAAGACCACGGCAGTCTCCGTGGTGTTCGTCCACACGGGAGCCGCGGCGTCGATGTCATCGAGGACGTACGCTACCACCTCACCCGTCGGCAGGGTGATGTACTGCACCGAGAACGACGCCGAGGACGTGTCCTGCCCCCTAAGGGTTACCGACGTAGCCTCGACGGCGTGGCCTGCGATGAGCCACGCCGAGAAACCGTGGAATGGTGCGACCGGGTCCACGATTCCTCGAACGCGTACTGCCTTGCTACCCGGGGTAGTGCCTGCGCCGGGCGCCCCGAGGATGAGCGGGATGACCATGTTGGCGTCAGGGCTATCGTTCGCCTCGGGGACGTAGTTGTAGCCGAGAGCTGCCGCCGCCGCCGCGCCAAAGACGTTGGGCGATACCTCAACCGTGCGGAGTTGCGTGTCGTCAGTCAGCACGTCCTGCTCAATACTCGCCTGCACGCCCTCGCCCTGGGCCCCGTACTGAGGCTCGACTAGACGCCCGCGCACGAAGGGACGGCGGGCGGTCCACGGGTCCCCATCGGCCAGCTGGGCCAGCTCGGCCACGCAGCCGGCGAGGTCGTGCCCCTCCTCGATAAGCGCGGCTACGTCGATGCCGAGGTCGAAGGCGACGGAGGAGGACCGCCGGGGGGCCTCGGTCGCCCACAGGTCGATGCTCTCCACCGTGTCGCCCGTCTCGAGGAGGCCATCCGTGAGCACGATGGTCCCGCCCGTGCCATCATCGATGGTCATGGCCTCGTCGGACATGTACCAGGTACCGCCCGCGTATTCGAGTTGTAGGACCCAGCGGATAGTCCCGGATAGTTGAGCGGGCGTCCAGCGGTCGGTCACAGTTCCTCCTCGATGCGGACGTTGGACGTGCGGACCATCTCACCCGTCGTGCCGACGCCGAGCCACTCTGCGCCCTGTACCGTCTCAATGGACACGTCAGAGACGATGCGCCCATACAGGTGAAGGTCGGGGTGCACGACCATCTGCGTGGTCCCGAGGGCCACGCGAGGAAGGTGCGCCACGTAAACGATGGGCGTCGAAGCCCCTTCGATGTGCTCGACAATGCCGCGCATGAGGGCGGGACCGTCCATCTTCGCCGCGGCGGCCTCGGGCGTTCCCGTCGAGGACCCGTAGAAGAAGTCCGGCGTGCTCGCCGTCTGGTCTACGCTAAACGCCGACTGATCCGCGGCGTCCGTCCACCCAAACTCCACTGCGCGTCGCGTCGGCCCGGCTAACTGCGACGTGCGCCGTCCGTTTGCGCCCGTGCGGAGCTCCACATTCGGCTCCGAAGTCAGCGACCGTCCCCACGAATAGCGCCGCCCGAAGACGGCAAGGTGCCCGAGGACGACCACGCCGAGCTCGTAGTACGCCTCCGCGACCGGCTGCACAGGGATCGTAAGCCTGTATGCGGAGTAGCTGGGGTCATTATTCCAGACCAGGAGCCCGCCCGTGGCGAGGAACGCTCCCGCGGTGCCGCTCAGCGCTACCGCCGAGACATCGCCGAAGAGGGTAGCGCGGGCATGCTTCGTGGCGGCGTTCGTCCACGCCCCCTCCGTCTGATACTGAATGGCCCTTACAGGCCCCGCCGCGGTGTCGAACGTGAAGCGAGCTCCGTCCAGCGTGCCGTGCGGGTACCAATACGTGCCCGTGCTGGACGTGGTGTCGGGGTAAATGGTGTTACCGCGACGAACCCACTTCAGCCCCGCCTGCCCTGCGCTCGCGTCCCACGTACCGATACTGACATACACACCGAAGGCGTTTCGACCTTCGAGGGTAGCCGTCCGGAAGTTGGTCCCGCCGAGGTAGAGCGCACCTACGGGGCCCATCAGCGGGGAGACGTTCGCTGCCGTCGTATCCGTCTCCCAGACGAAGATCTGCGCGGACGCCGTCCCGGTAGACCGCCACGTCACCGAGGGCGAGGTGGAGGCTAGCGCAGTGATGCCGTGACCGTACCGGGGCGCGATGGTCCACAGGTCATCGAGCGCGGCAGGCCCGCCGACGGCACGCACCCGGAGTCCGTCGGCGAGAGTAAGGGACCTCGAGCTGAAGTCCCGCCCACCGACCTGCGACGGGATGGAGAGCGCGTGCGGGGAGCTCATCTGCGCGCTTCCCTGCCAGGCGAAGTACCGCCAGTTCGACACGCCCTGCCCGGTCTGCCCGAGCTTCACGCTCTGGCCTGCCGCGGTGAAGCCTGCGTCGGTCATCGCATCGTTGCTGAGGATGCGGATGAAGTCGCGGGCGACTTCGTGGATGCCGTCGATCTCGCAGACCCACACGGTAGCCCTGCCAGTGCCGCCTTGGTTGGAAAGCCACGCGCGCACGTGGACGTACTGCGACCCGGAACGGTTGTGCGTCATGCGGAGGACGCCGCTCACGTCGTCGTAGCAGAGGACCTGCGTGGTCGTGACGCGCACCCGGAGGCGGTACGTGGACGTGTTGCTTGCCGCCGTCAGGAGGGTCTCCGTAGCCGTCCCAGAATCCGGGTCGACTTCCCAGAGGGCCTGCACGGTATGCGCGGTGGTGAGCGCCGTGGTGCGCGTATGCGTGTAGGTGCGGACCTCAGCGACGCCCGCCGAGATCTGCATGGCTCCACCCGTCAGCGTCGTCGTCGGGGCGCCGATGGTCGTGACGGTCCACCCGATGGCGTCAGGCGCCCACCAGGGCTCCCACGTCATGTAGGACCCTGCCGAGTAGTCAGAGCCCATTTGCACCGCGGGAAGCATCGGCAGCGTCGCCGACGTGTACCCGGAGAGCGCCGTGTCTCCCAGCTGGGCGTCGTAGACCGTAGTCGCGTCAACCGTGTGGATGACGTGCAGGGTGCCGGCGTACCAAACCGCGACCATCGAAGTGACGCGCTCTCCACCGAAGTCGAGGCTATGGACGAGGTTCGCCGCCTGTCCCAGCACCGACCACGTCTCGCCGTCAGAGCTGCGAGCGGGGCGCACGCGCGAGGCGTTGCCCGAGTTCGGGGCCAGCGCGTAGATCTGCCCGTCCTCGTCCACGGCAGCGCAGAGTTCCGTATCGTCGCTAAGCTGGTTCCCCGCGCTCAGGGTCGTCGCGGGAGCGAGTAGCCCTACCTGCACAGGGTCGATGTCCGTCCATCGACTGTAGGCGCTCCCAAGGCGCTTGCTGAGGGTTGTAGACGTAGGGCCCCACGTAGTCCGCGAGGAACCGCAGTAAACCACGCCGAAGCCGACGTCGGGGATCGCGTAGATGTCGTGCACGCCGCCCGTGTGGACGCTTGCCGCGTCAGTGCCGGAAACTGCCTCGACTAGCGCGTAGCTCATGCCCTCGTCGGCGCTCGCGTACTGCCAGAGCGTGTCGGGCACGGTCGCCGCCGGGACACGGACGGCGAGCATCATGAGCACCTGCCCGCCCTGATAGGCGGCACGAAGACGGCGCACGGTAGTCGTCGTCGTGTCGATGTAGGCGGGTAGAGCCGCGCTGCTCTGAAGCGCCCACGTCCCGCCGTCGTCCTCGCTGGCATAGACGCGAACCTGAAGCCCTACGCTCGGAAGGTCATCGTACGCGACGAGAAGAAGCAAGCGGTCGGGGAGCTCGAGCAGACAGGAGTGCAGGGGCTGGCCCGTTGCCGAGCTAGAGACGACGGTCGTGATGGTCGAGGCCCCCAGCTGGTCCCGGCGATGCACGACGCAGCTCTGTACCAGCCCGAGGGCCACCGTGCTCTGAGCCGACACAAGGCGCGTGCCGTTGCGCGTGTAGATGGCGTGCGGGTAGGTGTAGAGCGGCGTCGCGCCACCACTACCCCACGCGTGCACAGGCTCGAACCCAGCGTACCCGAGGGGGCCGTCCCAGCCTTGCCACTGCCCGCCTGTCTCCTGCCAGGCGAACGCGCCCGCACGGATGGCGTCCGTCGTCACGGCACCGCCTGCGCGCACGGTTTGGACGAGGATCGTCGTGTCGGCCTGCTTTCCGCTCGACTCCAGAGTCAGAGACGTAGCCGAGGACGGCGACGGTACTCCCGGCTGAGGTTCGGCCTGCGTGTAGGTCGACCCTGTCCCCGTCTTCGAAGGCGAGATGCGCGGGTCGGGAATGAGGATGCCCCGTAGGGCGTCGGGCGTGTAGGCGGTCCCCATGTGCTAGCTCCTCCGCTGGCCTGCGCGTGCACCCGAGCCTAACGCCCGCGACAGGGGGCCGCGTGTCCGGAGGTTGTCGGCGACGAACGAGTCGAAGACGCGGTGCCGGTAGACTTGCTGAACCATGATGACCTGACCGCTTCCCATGCCCGCGTTGGCGGCGCGGATCGTGTCGTCGCCGATGGCGCGGCGTCCCTGCGGGGAGAGCACGGCCTCACCACGCCGGATGACCGCAGACGCCTCGTCGGGGCTGAAGTCGGCCATACCGCCAGAGTGGAAGCTCGGACGCGCGGCGGCGATGGTCGCTACCTGCACCGCACCGCCCGCCGCGGCCAGGCCGGCTGCGACGTAGTTGGGCGCTGGCGGCATCGACAGGGCGTTGATCGTGGCGAGCGCGGTCGCCGTCAGTGCCTGAGCGAGCTTAGCGGCCTTGTCGATTAGGAATGCGATGATGGCTTGCTTGCGCTTCTCAGCCACCTCTTCAGCGGCACGCTTCTTCTCGGCGGCAGTCGCGTCCTTCCCGAGGGCGTCCTGCGCGGCGAGAGCATCCTGATAGCCCTGTACCTGTTGGTCCAGCTTGTACTGACTGTAGGCCGCGACGACATCCGCGGCCCCGGTCGCGATCTCCGCACGCTTCGCGTAGAAGTCGATATCCGCGGCAAGCTGCGCCTCCTGCGCCTTCTTCGCGTCCTCTGCCGACTTGACGCGCGCGGCCTCTTCGGCGGCGGCTACCTGCTTCGCGATGACCTCCTGCGCGCGGCCCGTATCCACCTCGACGCCTTGCGCTGCGAGAGATGCCGTCGCTTCCTGCAGAGACAGCAACCGCACCTGAAGCTTCTCGGCTTCCGTCGCGGTGCGGGCGAACTCCTCCGCCATGATGCGCTCGACCTCAGAGTTGAGGTCAGTCGCCTCGCGCTGAAGCATCGTCGCGGCAGCTTCCGCCTCCTTGTCGGCGGCGCTCTTCTGGAGCTCCGCGCGTAGGTCCTTCGTTGCGGAGATGTGCCGGTCCTTCGCCGCGCTCGCTTCGAGCTGCGTGCGGATCGTGTCCTTCGTCTTCTGAGTGACTTGCTCGGTCGCCCGCGCGGCGCTTGTCTGCGCGGCATTGTACTTGCCAATTACACCCAAGAATGAGCCAACCTTCTCGGTAAGCTCTGCCGCGGTTGGTACCGATGCGCCCATCGCGGAAGCGAGCGCGAGGAGCACGGTGATGGGGCCACCTGCGAGCGTCGCGATGTCGCCGAAGGTGTCGACGATAGCGCGGTTCCTGTTTTCGAGCTTAAGCGCCTCCGCGCTCGTCTCGGCAAGCCCGTCCAGGTAGTCGCCGAGACCGAGTGCCGCGGTGTGACGGATCTCGATCTCGTCTCGCTGCGCCTGGTTCAGTTGACCCGTAGCCATCGCGAGGTCTAGCGCCGCCGTGCGTTGAAGCTCGAGCTGCTGCCGCGCGTAGTCGTTGGCGAGGCCCATCACGCGCGCGGCTTCGGCTTCCGCCTCCATCTCAGCGCTAAGATGCATGATGACCGGGACCGCCAGAAGCGCCGCCGCCGCAAGGGCCCCAACGGCAGGAGCTGCGAATGAGCCGAGACTACCCGCGGCGACCTCGCCTACGTCCGCAAGATCCGCGATGCCCTGCCCCACCGACCCGAGGCCGGGGGCCAGCATGTCGAGGGCCCCGGCAAGCTTGCCTGCGCCGCTACCGACGTGCCCGAAGCGGTCGCCGAGCTCCTTACTCGCCTCGCTCGCCTTGCGCGTGGCCTCCTCGGCTTGCTTCATCGACGCGCGGGTAGCCTTCGCAGCCGACGCCGCGGCCTTCTCGGCACGCTTGTAGCCGCGGTCCAGCTCCGCCACCATCAAGCGCGCTTGCTCTGCCGTGATGCCAGGGATGCTTTCTAGCTGGCGCCGAAGGTCGCCGATGTCGGCGGATACGGTCAGGTTTACGTCTGCCACGGCTAGCCTCCCTTACGTTTCACCGCGTCCCTTATCGCGCTTGACCCTTCGCGTTTCAGCTTCGTGCCTAGGGCCTTCCCCGGCTTGATGACCAGCTCTTGCCAGAGATTCTTCCCGTCGCTTGCAAGCGGGTTCGCATAGCGTGTGCGGAGGACCGTAGGCCGCCCCTTGTTGAAGCGGATGCCCTCCTTCGTCCATTTCTCAGACACCTGTCCCGTCTCCCGAAACCGAACCATCTCCGCGGCGAACTCTTCCTTGGTAGCGAGACGGGTAAGCGTCGAGTTCGCGCGCGGACGATGCACCATGTAGGTGCGCTTGGTCCGAGCTGGTAGGACAACCACGCTAAGCTTGTCCGGCGTCAAGCGGAGCTCGTCGCCGATCTGCCCCGTCTCGCCCGTCTCGCGGTCAACCTGCGTGTACCACGTGCTCTCCGAGCTCGTCACGATGGTTTCGCCGATAGACGAGAGCTGGTCGCGGACCTCGGCATAGACCGTGTCGACCACGCGCTGAAGATGCGTCTCCAGCGTGCCCGAGACCTCCACGGTCACGTTCCCGTGCTTGACCTTGACCTGCATCAGAGCCCCCAGAAAGCGCGCGCCGCCGGGTCTACCGTATCATTCTCGCGCGGTTGGAACGTCCGCTTGCGCTTCTTCGGAGCCGGCTGGCGCGCACGGTACCATCCGAGGACGCGCTCCTGCGTCTCGAGGGGCCAGCGCCAGAACGCGTCGGGGTCACCGCACCAGGTGAGCCCGATCTCCATCGCTACGGCGTCGAGGGCTCCGTCTGCGGAGCGGTAAAACTCTCGGCACGCGCGACGGCTTCCTCGGTGGGGACCTCGACGCAGAGCGCGAGGGCCTTCTGACCCGCCTCGTAGATGTCGCCTTCGGGGATGCCGAGGGCCATGAGCTCGTCAAACACCTCGCCACCGTAGAGAAGGGGTTGGTACGCGTACTTGGCCTTCAGCGCCTTCCCGCCCCAGCACACGCCCAGGGCGGCGCACAGACCGCGCAGAGGGGAGGTCGACATCGAAACGGCGACCTCGCGCCGAACCATCGAGGAAGGCGGTGCACGAAGCGTGACGGAGTGAGCACCGAGCTGGACGACGACGGACATGAAACCTCCGGATAGTAGAACGCCCCCCAGCCATAGCCGAGGGGCGTCTTACTTGCACGTCGCGCAACTCGTCAGGTCGCGACCACCGACCCGTACACAGTGAAATTAATCGTGTAGCTATTCGGATCGCCCTCCGCCACGTCCACGGAATCGATGCGGACATCGCCCAGCGTGAGGATGTGGTCGGCGGCGTCGCCGAAGTTCGTGCCTTCGACCGTCCAGACGAGGGTCTTGTAGGTCTTCACGTCGCTTCCGGCGATGGACTGCACGCCGGTGGCGAACGGACCCGACCACGTGGCGAGCGCCCAGAGGGTCTTCTCTGCCGAACGGATGTCCGTGAAGTGGGCGGAGAAGCTACCCGACGGGAACAGGCGCGACGTCTTCCTGAGCGTGCCCAGCTCCCCCCTATCCATGTAGACAGTAGTCTCGACGTTGCCTTCGTTGCTGCCTGAGAGGCTGAAGTCCCCGGCCTCATACTGCACGGTGAGGGTGAGCGGGGTGGGCGTCGTCGCGTCGGAGATGACCAGCGTGCCATCGCGGAAGTTCTTGACCACAGAGGAGAGAGCCACGGGAGCCTCCTAGGAGATGGGGAGAGCGTGAAGGACGAGGAAGGTCGCCGTACCGAGGAACCACTCCCCGCTATCGGTCACTTCCGATGTAACCGTCTGAAGCTGGACCTTGAGCTCGCCCGGCCACGTCGCGGTGTAGGCTTCGCAGGCCGCGATGACCTCTTGTCCCGCGGCCCCGCCCTCGTCGCGGGAGAGGGTCTGATCCTTCATGCGGATCGAGTACGCCCAGCGCACAACGATGGACGTTTCCACGAGGAGGCCCTGTCCAGGGCGACCGCGATAGCCGTTCCCGGTGCCGCCCATGCGGTTGTTTGTGTCGCCGAGGCCCACGGCGTAGAGCTTGCCCGTGCCCATAAGTCCCTGCACGTCACGTCCGAAGACGTCCGCAGCGAAGCGGGAACGCGTCCAGCCCGAGAGCGCCCCGACCTGCGCGTCGAAGGCAGCACGCACCTCTGCGCGCGTCTTCACGACCGGATGCCTCGGTATCCGAGGGGGTATTGCCCACCCGTCGAGTTGAGCCAGAGCGTCGGGCTACCCGAGTTGCGACGGTCCACGTTCACGACGTTCTCGTCAGTCGTGTCGTAGTGGAACGTCAGTTGCTGCCATGCGTTCTCGTAGGCCTGCCCGTAGGAGTCCGCGAGCTGCTGATAGCGCGAGGTGTCGCCCGCCGACGTGGCGTAGTCCTGCCACACCAGATGAAGCGTCAGGCAGACGTGCGCCTCTCGAAATGCCGCGGGAGACATCACCAAGTAGGGGCGCTTGCCCCCACTGATGAGGCGATTTTCAATCATACAGAACGCCTCGGAGAGGTAGTCCTGGTACGAGGTCACGCCCGCCTCGCGAAGCTGCCCGAGGTCGCGGTGGCGCCGGAGCAGGTCGATATCCGAGATGACGGGGTACAGGCGCCGGCGGACGAGCGCACCGTCGCGCCGGAAGACGTGGGCGACGCCGTCGGGCATCGTCAGTGTCCACTCAACGAGCCACCCATCCTCGAGGACGAGCGACCCGATGGAAACCGCGGGGATCGTGTAGCTCGCCACGCTTCCCGCGATGGTGACCACGGCGGCGTTCACCACCGCGGTCTGGTCGGCCTTGTAGACCGACACAGTCCCCGACACGGGCGCAACCAGCGCACCGTTCCGGTAGACCGGAGCGGTGATCTTGTTGTCGCGTCCGCGCTCGATGAACTCCGGAATGGAGAACTGCGGCGCGTATTCCGTGTCGGCGCTCGACATCAGGTCGCGCCCTTCATGGCGACCCAGCTGCCCGCGATGCGCGCGTAGATCGCCTGGTCAGCGTTGGCGCCGTTCGTGCGGAGGAAGATCGAGCCGTTGGGCTCGGTCGTGGCCGGGACGCCCGTACCCGAGGTCACGGTGGGCGCGTTCTCCGGAAGGTCAGCGGGCAGCGCCTTGACGATGTAGCCGACGGCTGCGACGCCGCTACGCATGTTCTGAGAGGTCTTGACGGCCATCGGATGCTCCGATGCTAGCTGGCGCTAGCGGCTCTGCTTGTTGTCGTGCTTCTGCGCCGCTTCCTTCGCCTTCTTCTCGGCGAGCTCCGGGCGCATACCGTTGCGGACGAGGGTCTCGGCGAACCGATCCTTGGCGTCCCTGATATCCTTGCGCTCGCTCATGCGCGCCCCTTGCGCGACTGCGCGGTCGGCACCTTAGCGGAGTCCATCTGCGCGAGGAGGGCCTTGTCGGCCTCCAGGCGGCGCGCGGCTTCGGGGTCGTTAGCGGCACGCTTGGAGTTCTCGGCGACGCGGAAGCGTTGACGCTCCTTGATCGCGTCGGTTGTGTAGGGGTCGGGGGCGCGGACCACACCCGACGAGACAAGCCCCCGGAGGAACTCCCGGTAGCCTGTCTCGTCGGGCGTGATGACCACCTGCCCTGCTACCATGCGCGGGGTTTCCCACCGCGACAGGCGCACCGGACCCCGGACCCCATCGTACTCGGTGACGTAGCCGCCCTCGATGACGTCCCACGGAATGACGGTCCAGTGCTCTCGACGGAGCTTAGTCTCCGCCCCCGAGGTGTCGCCGTCCTTGTCGACGGCGTTCACGCCTGGGGTGGCCCGCATCTGGGCGAGCACGGGCAGCCACTCTCCGTCGATGCACTGCCAACGCGCGGGATGCCAGATGTACCACCACTGCGCGTTCGTCGGGAGGTTGAGCTTGGGAGCTCCTCCCGCCGTCTGCGTAGCGGGACGACCCGCGAAGGTCGGTCCGGCGGCGTTGGTTGAATCGGTGAAGGTGACGGCCACGTGCTCTCCTAGATGATGACGCTCACGCGTCGGTGATGATCGAGACGCCCATCGCGTCCTGGAGCTTGCCGATGCCGAGGTAGTAGCTCGCAAGGATCGAGGTGCTACCACCGCCGAGGATGCGGTCGAACTCGACGACGACAGGCGTGCCCGCCGGGGTCACGACGCCGCCAGCGCCGACGATGGGGAACGGGGAGCCCTCGACGTAGCCGACGGCGCCGCGACCGAACATCGCGCCAGCGCGGTCTGCACCAGCGTTCGCGGTGGGGACCTTCGAGGAGACGAAGATATCCACGCCATTGAACATGCCGGCAAAGCCCTGGCCCTTGATGTTCAGCATGTCCTGCGTCGCCATCACGAACTGCGTCGCGCCGTACTCCGCGCGGAGGCTCGACTGGAAGTCGGCGAGCTGGCGCGGGTGAAGGATGGCGATGTAGGGACCCGGCACGCTGGCGAGCGTGAGGGCGAACTGCGCGGAGTAGAAGTCGTCCACGCTCATGTCGACGCCCGAGACGCCGGCAGTTGTCGTGAAGCCGTCCGTCACGTCGCAGAGCGCGTTCTGGAAGGCCATGACCGTGCTGCCGACCATGCTCTCCGCGAGGCGCTGCGCGTTCAGGCCGATTGAGTCGGTGAAGCCCGCGAGGTCCGTGAAGTCGTAGCGGAGCGCGAAGCGCCCGATCGTGAGCGTGGCCGCCGTGGACGTGAGCGTGGTATTCGCCACGACCGCGCCGTCGGCGGCAGAGCTGAGAAGGTCCGACCCGTCGAGACCGACGATGGGCACCTGAAGGGCCGCAGAGCCGCGCCCGGCCATGTTGCCGAAGTTGATCAGAGACGGGTGATTGTGGAGGCTCGCGCGGTCAGCGAGCTTCAGCACGATCTCCTGAGCGAGGACTGCGGCAACGCGGGCGTTGCCAGAGAGAGTCGAGTATTCGGTAAGAGCCATTGTGGCGTACCTCGATGATGATGGTTGATCGTCATCCCGGCTTCGCTGATACGGGGCTCGACCCGACGGGTACGCGTAGACTAGCGCATCGCTCGCCTACGCGCACGGGTCCAGCTGCTAGCGGTCCAGCCCGAGGATCGCAGCTCGAGCAGCCTTGTACTCGGCAGGGCTCATCCGAGAGATGGCCTCGGGCGAATACTGCGACGGGGCGCCCTTCGGGGCGTTCGTCGCGCCAGCGTTGGCGGCGGGAGGAGGCGGTGCCGGGGGAGCCGTAGGCGCTGCCGGCGCGCCGCCCTCGGGCATGTACGCGCGCACGGCCTTCGGGAGCTTATCGCCGGCGAGCCACTCACCGAGAGGTGGACGCCCCTCCGCGGGGAGGCGGTCGTACGCCATCCGCACGAAGTCCATCCCCTCCTGGTCGGTGATGCCGCGAGAGAAGAGCTCCCGCTCCATGTCCCACTGCGTGCGGGCCGTGCTGAACTTCTGCTCCCACTCCGCAGCGGTCGCCTTGTAGGTGTCGGCCTGCTTGACCATCTCCTGCGCGGAGTCGTAGCGGCTCTGAAGCTCTGCCATCTGCTCGCGCAGCATCTTGCGTTCTGCGCTCAGGCTACGGATGCGGTCCTCGGCACGCGAAGTGCCGACATCGTCGGGGGTCACGGTATCGTCGGGCATGGTCACTCCTTGCGGGTTGCTTGGTAGGCCCGCAGGATGCGCCTTGCCCATGCGCGTCCCGAGTCGCCGCCCCACAGTAGCCAGGCGATGCGACCCGCGGAGGGGTAGCCGAGACCGCCAGGACGCGCCGCGGGCGCATCGAGGTCGATCTCATGTTGGTCGAAGTATGCCACCATGCGCCGGATGGTCTCGACGGAGACCACGGAGCGGTTGGCCAGCTGCGTCGCGCGACGTGCCCCGATGGGCGTCCCGCCTCGATTGAACTTGGTGCGCAGTTCTAGGCCGCGCTTCGCCTCGCGAGCAACTGCCGGCGGCGCACGGAACCCTACGCGCGCCCCATCCTCGAGGAAGCGCCGCAACACGTCCGGGTGCGTTGCCGCTAGGTAGCGGCGCTGACGTTCGCTAACTACCGGCAACCGGAGTCTCCGGGGTGGCGATGACGAAACTTCCGCCAACCGTACCCATGAGAGTATCCGCGGCGGCAGGGTCCATGTTGAAGAACTGAACGAGCATTTCCACGCCAGTCGCGCGGGGTAGCTCGCCCTTCGCAACCGAGGTGATGATGCCCTGCGCGGCCTGTACCTGTGCGCCATTCAACGCCACGGCGCTAGCGGGCTGACCCGCTGCCGTCGCGGCGGCGGCGACACTGTCAGCAGGCGCTGCGGTATCGGCGGTCATCTGCTCCTCAGCGATCGGGGCCATCTCCTCCTCAGAGGTCTGGGCGTCGCCCTCCTCCTGGACGTCGGCCTCTTCAGCGGCTTCGTGCTCGAGCTCGCGCGCCTTGTTCATGGTGTCGATCTCAGCCAGCATCGCCGCGGCGTCCTGCTCCGTCAGCGAGTCGTCAAACAGGCGCAGAGCTTCGACGCGGGTCATGAGTCCAGCATCCAGCAGTTCGAGCGCGTGCTTGCGGCGCGCGTCGAGCTCTGAGCCCGAGAGGGGGATGGAGCGATACTGCACCGAGTATCCGCCTTCCGGGTACTTCGTGTTCGTCACGCGGTTGAGCAAGATCGCCGCGGTCATCACGAGCTGCTCGTCCGAGGCCCGGAACGACTGTGCGTAGGAGCGTTGCGCGTCCCGCTTAGACTCGTTGCTTAGGGCGATGGCGTACCCGCTACGCGCCGTCCCGCCCATGCGCTGGATGTCGGCGGGAGACACGCCCGCGTCCTGCGCGAGGCGGTTGGCGCATGCCGCGATGGTCTGTTCCAAAGCGGTCACGTCCGCCCCCGCCTGCCACTGGCCGATGACGGGTTGCTGCTCATCGACCGCGCGCAGCATGAGCACCGTAGCGGGGTCGCTCACGACCTCGCGACGTGCCGAGGCGACGTCGCCCTGGATGGTCCCGCCTTGCGGTTCCGCGCCGACGATGTACCGTTGCGGCCACGACGAGTCCTTGATGGCGTGGAAGAGCATCGAGTAGGTCACGGCGATGTTGAGGCTACCCTCAACCACCTCGACGCCTTCCCACGCGTCCCAGAGACGATCGCCGATGCGCTCTGCATGGTACAGGACGTACGGGAGGATGGGGCGTCCGTCGTTGCGACGGTACGGGTAGGCGGCGCCCGAGTAGTTGCCACCAAGGTAGATGGCGCTCAGGTCCTCGCCCATCTTCCCGCCGTCGATGTAGGCGCGGACCTCGTAGATCGGGTTCTCAGGGTTTGAGACGTCGAGGACGTCCCACGTCCACCGAGTCTCTCCCTTCTCGTCCAGGCGCTCGCGCAGCTCATGCACCGACACCGGGTAGTCGGGACGGTCTGCGAAGGACCGCGCGATGGTCATGTCGGGCGCCACCGGACGGAACGTCAGGCGACCATCGGCGCTCACGTGCACGCGTTGCCAATACTCACGGCATCCGACGACCAGCTGCTGAAAGCGGTTCATCGTCGCCCAGAGACCAGAGCGTGAGATCGTCTCCGATAGGAACACGGCGTTGTTGATCGTCGGATGCGTCACGTCCGGAGGCATCACATATAGGGCACTTAGGGATCGAGCTATCTGCCTAAAGATGTTGCTGCTCATGTCTGGGTACCCCGAGGCAGCCTTGCGAACCGTGCCGAGATGAATCTGGAGGCGGTCGTGGAGGTCCTCCTCCCACGTCCCCTCGAGCAAGCGGCGACGGAGGCGGGTGTGCTCGATGCGACGGACCTCGTAGGCGTCCGAAGAGATGACGGGTACCTGCATCAGCCAATCCTCACGGCGTGGGGGACGTATAGCCGTCGCGTGACGAGCTCGATCGCACCATAACGCAGGGAGTCAATGCCGTGCTTATGCTCGTCGTCCGACCCGTCCCACATCTTCAGGTCCTCAATTAGCTGCTTGCACCGCGGATGAACGATGAGATCGTGTCGCAGCATCGCCGAGTTGAGAAGGCGTACGCCTTCGTAGATCGAGCCGGCGGGTTTCCACGCCGTGTGGATGCGGAAGCCGAGGGCGCCGATGGGCAAGCGGAGCTCGCGCTCGAACCCCTGCATGAGCAAGGCGTTGCTCTTCTTCCCGCCCCATCGCCTGCCGCCGTGCTTGCGGTCGCCTGTCCACCTGTCAACGGACTCGACGCGCATGTTGTTCCGCCTGAGCATCGCCAGGATGTCTCGCGCGTCCTGCTCGGGCGTAGTCGCTCCGTTGCTTATGCTCTGGTCTAGGATCCAGAACCGCGGGTTGCCCTCGACGCCGCCAGCGCGCGACACGACACAGAGGGTCGCCACCTGGCTCCCGCCCTCGGACCCGTGGTCGATTCCGATGCCGACCTGACATTCGCCCTCGGGGAGGACGTCCGAGACGTGCGCGATGGGGTCGAACCCGGAGAAGATGCGGCCCTCGGAGAACCCGGCATCCCAATCGCCGTGGATGCGCTGGCGACGCTCCATCGGCAGGATCTGCGCCTCGAGGCGGTCGATATCTTCCTGCGTCAGGAGCGGGCGCCCGCCGATGGGCGTCGTGTTCTCAACCGTGAGCGGGAAGTGGAGATCCTGCACGACCTTCTTCTCGACCAGCTCGCGCAGCCAGCCGAGCGGCGCACCGATAGGCGTAAGGGTGACGGCGATGCGCCCGCGGTTGCGCATGACGCGCGGAGCCAGCTCAGACCAGACGGCGAGAGGGGGCGGCTCATCTACTAGGATCCAGTCCACTGTTGAGCCGGCGAGCGCGAGAGGCCCCTGATTCACGGTTCGGATGCGGAGGACACTGCCGTTCTTAAAACGGACGATCGGCACCTTGCCGCGGAAGCCCTTACCGGGCGTGAACTCCGTCTCCGGGTCGATGGCGTCCTTGGGCAATAGGTTCCAGAGCTTCTGTTGAATGCTCAGGCTCTGCTCCCACGACACCACGACGACCCACGCCTCAATCGGAGCGGCGCGAACGAGCGTGAAGGGATGCGACCCGAGGCACCTGTAAATGGTGTCGACGAGGCCCATCGTCGTCTTCCCGAGCTGGTTGCCGGAACGCGCGAGCTTGATCGGGGCGCTGCTCGACAGGAACGCCAGCTGCGGGGGCGTCGGGTTGAAATAGGCGAGAGGGTCCGCGACTGCCCTGCGCTGCAAGGTGTCCGCCGCACGCGCGAGGGCCGATAGGGTCATGCGTCGTCGGTGCCGGTCTTGACCAGGCGGAGGGGCGAGCCGCCGCGCCGGATGGCGACGGCTTCCTCGATCCTCTCTAGGTGTTGCGGCGGCAACTGCGCCACGGCCTGCACGATGATGCCGAGGAGCTGCTCGTCGCTCATGCTCTCGTCGGGACGGTTCGCCTTCTCGATGGCCGCGTCCAGGTCTGCGCGCGTCTGGAGCGCCCGAAGCTTCAGCGCCGACACGGCTTGCCAGCTTCCCGACTCCGTGGCGCGCTCCGCGCACTCCTCGAGCTGCGTCACGCTTGCCCGTAGGTAGTCGACAAGAGGCAAGGTTGCCGCCTGTTGCGGGTCGAGCGCGGGCTTCTTCCGATAAGGTCCACGGCGGTTTTGCGGCATGTTTTGGCCTTTTCGGGTCAAATATGAAGGATAGCGCAAGAAAGTCGAGGTGCGAGAG
>Ga0114974_10000588_pt1 | contig 29812 bp, 24 predicted proteins | sample S_130206_EF_Meta_FD_87318 | JGI IMG/M metagenome (GOLD analysis project Ga0114974, IMG submission 87318) | Freshwater microbial communities from Lake Simoncouche, Canada to study carbon cycling - S_130206_EF_MetaG | ecosystem: Environmental > Aquatic > Freshwater > Lake | place: Lake... | reverse complement strand
GGAGCGGGTGAAGGGAATCGAACCCTCGTATGCAGCTTGGGAAGCTGCCGTTCTACCATTGAACTACACCCGCCGATGATCGTTTGATTGTAGTGCGATAGGGCGTCGGGTGGCGCTTGGGCGGGTTCTTCAGGCCGCCGCGGCGAACCGGTTTCGCCACCGGCGTTGCTCTGCTGGCCATGCATAATGGTGCAGATTAAACTTGAGGAGTCCCAGATGATTCGATTGAATGTTGTTGCAGGCGCAGCGCTTGTGTTAATGGTGGCGGGGTGTTCGGCGCCGCTGTCCCGGCCGGTTGCAACGGCGCAACTCATGTCGACAAAGGGCAGTGTAGTGACCGGACAGGTTCAGTTCTTCCAAAAGGGCGAGAAGCTACTGGTCTCGGGCGTGATTACCGGACTCAAGCCGAACGCTGAGCACGGCTTCCATGTGCACGAAAAGGGCGACTGCTCCAGTGGCGACGGCATGAGCACGGGGGGTCACTTCAACCCGGAGGCGAAGCCGCATGGTGCGCACGAGCACCCGGAGCACCATGCCGGCGACCTGCCCAGCCTGAAGGCCGACGCGGGCGGTGTTGCGAAGTTCAGTTTCGAGAGCAGCTCCATTACCGTGGGCAGCGGCAAGGCCGACGCGGTGGGGCGCGGCCTGATCGTGCACCGCGACCCCGACGATTTCAAGACCCAACCGACCGGCAACGCCGGGCCTCGCTTGGCCTGCGCCGTTATCACCAAGTCTTGACCGAGGCCGCTGACGCTGCGTCAGCGCTTTCGGCCGGCGGATCGGTTGGGAGGCTGGAAGTTGGCCGGGCAACGGGGCCGGCACGGTATCTGGACCGCACGGCGCATGCTGCCTTGACCGGACTGCATCAGCCCAAGGTGTGGGCCGCGACGCCTGGTCGTGGCGTCTTAGCCAAGCCCGCGCTTCCCCCTACTTCTTCAGCAAGAGCTTGTCGACCCATCCCTCACCCTCGGCTCCCAGAACTTTCAAGAATCCGTTTTTCTCCTCGCCCAGATAGATCAACTGGTCATCCTTCTTCAGCGCGACCACCAACTTGGACCCGGCTGCTGCCGCTTCAAGTACCTTGGCGCCGGCAATTTTTGGCAGCAGCACATCCCCATCGATCAGGCCCGCTTTTGTCCCATAGAGTTCCTGCGCAACCTTGCTGCTCTCGCCTGGGTTCTTGTTGTACTGTTCGAGCATGCTGTCTATCGCCAAAGCCAGATCCAAGTTGTCGGCGGTGCCCATCCAGAGCGGGCGGTTGTTTCGGATCACGAACAACTGGTCGGTCGTACAGGCCCGGCCATTTTTCTTGAACCAAGCGTGCACGCTGGCCTTGCGTTCGGCAACATCATGCGTACCAAGGGCGATGATCTTGAGATCGGACACGACGCAAGTGGCCCGTTCCGTTGGCTGCGCCTTCGGCTTGGACGGCGCTGTGGACTCGGCGCTGATGGCGCTTGGCAGCCACAGCAGCGCGCTGCAGCAGATGGCCGCTCTGAAAATTGAATTCGATAGGTGCATGGCAACTCTCCAGCTGGGCGGGGCCCGATGGGGCACCCGATTATCCCTCGCAATCGCAAGTCGAGCTGCGCAGCGCGGCTATTTCAGAATGTCGCCAATGCACAGGTACTTGATCTCCACATAGTCGTCGATGCCCTGGTGGGCACCTTCGCGTCCTAAGCCGGACTGTTTGACGCCGCCAAAGGGGACATGCTCGGTCGCTAGGATGCCGACATTGATGCCGACCATTCCGTACTCCAGCGCCTCGCTGACGCGGAAAATGCGCCCGACATCGCGGCTGTAGAAATAGCTCGCCAGGCCAAACTCGGTGGCGTTGGCGGCATCCACCGCCTGCTGTTCCGTGCTGAAGCGAAACACCGGTGCGAAGGGGCCAAAGGTTTCCTCCCGCGCGCACAGCATCTCGGCGGTCGCACCGGCGACTACGGTGGGTTCAAAAAACTGGCCGTGCAGCGCCTTGCCGCCTACGGTCAGCGTGGCGCCTTTCGCCAGCGCGTCGGCGACATGGCGCCGTACCTTCTCCACCGCAGCCTCCTCAATCAGCGGTCCCTGCATCACGCCGGTCTCGAAGCCGTTGCCGACCTTGAGTGCCTGGACCTGGGCGCTGAACTTGCGGACAAACTCGTCATAGATTCCGTCTTGCACATAGAAGCGGTTCGCGCAGACGCATGTCTGGCCCGCGTTGCGGTACTTGCTGGCCATCGCGCCTTCGACTGCCGAGTCGATGTCGGCATCGTCAAAAACGATGAAGGGCGCATTGCCGCCAAGTTCAAGCGACATCTTCTTGACCGTCGGTGCCGACTGCGCCATCAGGATGCGTCCGACTTCGGTCGATCCGGTGAAGCTGATGTGGCGCACCACCTCGCTGGCGCACAGTGTCTTGCCTATAGCAATCGAGTTGGGCCCGTCGGCGGTGACCATATTCAGCACGCCGGCTGGTATGCCGGCGCGTATGGCAAGTTCGGCCGCCGCCAGCGCCGTCAGCGGTGTGAGTTCGGCCGGCTTGATGACCACGGTGCAGCCGGCAGCCAACGCCGGCGCGACTTTGCGGGTGATCATGGCAAGCGGAAAGTTCCAGGGCGTGATCGCCGCGCAAACGCCGATGGGCTGCTTCACGATGATCAGCCGGCGGTTGTTGTCGAACTGCGGCAGCGTTTCCCCGTTCACCCGCTTGGCCTCTTCGGCAAACCACTCGACAAAACTGGCGGCGTAAGCGACTTCGCCCTTGGCTTCGGCAAATGGCTTGCCCTGCTCGGCGGTCATGATGCGTCCCAGATCCTCTTGGTGGGCCATCAACAGATCGAACCATTTGCGCAGGACGATGCTGCGCTCCTTGGCCGTTTTGCTGCGCCAGGCCGGCCAGGCGGCGTTGGCCGCAGCGATGGCCAGTTCCGCGTCGGCGGGCCCCAGGTTCGCGACGTCAGCGAGTTTGCGTCCATTGGACGGATCCATGACGTCAAAGCGCCCGCTGTGCTCAGGATCGGCGGACGCCGGCGACTTGACCCACAGCCCGTTGATCAGGGCGTCGGTCTTGAGCAGGCTGGCGTCGTGCAGCAGCGAAAGGGGCGAGGTGGGCATGTCCATGGGCTGGCTTTCAGTGGTGGAAATTGAACCGCTTCGGGCGGTGGATGCGCCATTATCGGACGGCGCATGCACGCCGCGATCGATCCAGGCAGCAGATCGCTGCCAGTCTGCCGGTGGCTGGGGCGCAGTGCTTTTCAGGTGGGGCCAGGGACGGCTGGCTGCTAAAATCAACTGCCGCGCCGGGTGGCCTGTCCACGCATAGGGACGCGACATCCAAGGCGCTGCACCGCAGCTTCGCCGCGCTATTTTCCCGACCAGAGCCCCATGAACCAATCCTTCACATCCGTTGCCGACATCCGATCGATTTTTCTGGATTTCTTTGCCTCCAAGGGCCACACCGTGGTGGCTTCTAGCCCGCTGGTTCCGGGCAACGACCCGACGCTGATGTTCACTAACTCGGGCATGGTGCAGTTCAAGGACGTATTTCTGGGCACCGACAAGCGCTCCTATGTGCGCGCCGCTTCAGTGCAGGCCTGCCTGCGCGCCGGCGGAAAGCACAACGACCTTGAGAACGTCGGCTACACGGCGCGCCACCACACTTTTTTCGAAATGCTTGGCAACTGGAGCTTTGGCGACTATTTCAAGCGCGAGGCGCTGCACTGGGCCTGGGAGTTGCTGACCAAGGTCTATCAGCTGCCTGCCGACAAGCTCTGGGCGACGGTCTATATCGACGACGACGAGGCATATGCCATCTGGACCCAGGAGATCGGTCTGCCCAGCGAGCGGGTGGTGCGGATCGGTGACAACAAGGGTGCCAAGTACGCGTCCGACAACTTCTGGATGATGGCCGACACCGGGCCCTGCGGGCCCTGTAGCGAAATCTTCTACGACCACGGTCCCGGGGTCGCCGGCGGGCCTCCGGGATCACCCGACGCCGACGGCGACCGCTACATCGAGATTTGGAATAACGTGTTCATGCAATTCGACATGCAGCAAGACGGTTCGCTCAGGGCGCTGCCGGCAACCGGGGTCGATACCGGCATGGGACTCGAGCGCCTGGCGGCGATACTGCAGCATCAGCACAGCAACTACCAGATCGACCTGTTTGACAAGCTGATTCGCGCGGCCGCCCGCGAGACCGGCTGCGCCGACCTGGGCAACAACTCGCTCAAGGTCATCGCCGACCATATTCGCGCCACCGCTTTTTTGGTGAGCGATGGCGTGACACCGGGCAACGAGGGCCGCGGCTATGTGCAGCGGCGCATCATCCGCCGCGCGATCCGCCATGGCTACAAATTGGGCCAGAAGACACCGTTCTTTCACCGCCTAGTGGGCGACCTGGTCGCGGTGATGGGCGAGGCTTACCCGAACATGGCGCAGCAGCAGAAGCACATTACCGACGTGCTGCGGGCAGAGGAGGAGCGCTTTTTTGAGACGCTCGAAATCGGTATGGAGATCCTTGACGCGGCGCTGGCTGATGGCGTTCAGCAGCTTCCTGGGGATGTGGCGTTCAAGCTGCACGATACCTATGGATTCCCTCTGGACCTGTCGGCCGACGTGTGCCGCGAGCGCGGTCTGGGGGTCGACGAGGCCGCTTTTGCGGCGGCGATGGACCGGCAAAAAAGCCAGGCCCGTGCAGCGGGAAAGTTCAAGATGGACAAGGCGTTGGAGTACAGCGGCCCGTCCAGCGCCTTTGTCGGCTACGAGGCACTGACCGAGACCGCGCGGGTCTTGGCGCTGTACCGCGACGGCGTGCCGGTCGCCGACATGCAGGCCGGGCAAGCCGGCGTGGTGGTGCTATCGAGCACCCCGTTTTATGCTGAGAGCGGCGGTCAGGTCGGCGACGAAGGTGCCATTGTTTCCGAAGCCGCCATGTTCGAAGTCGCTGACACCCAGAGAATCAAGGCCGATGTCTTCGGACACCATGGGTTGCTGGCTTCGGGCGCCATCAAGATTGGAGACGCCGTCACCGCGCATGTGAACGCGATGACCCGCACCGCTACCATGCGCAATCACTCGGCCACCCATCTGATGCACAAGGCGCTGCGCGAGGTGCTGGGGACCCACGTACAGCAAAAGGGAAGCCTGGTCAACGCCGAGCGAACCCGCTTTGATTTCGCCCACACCGCTCCGGTAACGCCGGGGCAACTGCAGCGCATTGAGGCTATCGTCAACGCAGAAATTTTGGCCAACGCGGCGACCCAGTCGCGGCTGATGGACATCGAGGCTGCCAAGCAGACCGGCGCCATGATGTTGTTCGGCGAGAAGTATGGCGAGGTGGTGCGGGTACTCGATATCGCAAGCACCACCGAGTTGTGTGGCGGAACGCATGTGCAGCGCAGCGGCGACATCGGCCTGTTCAAGGTCGTGTCCGAGGGGGGTGTCGCATCCGGCGTGCGGCGCATCGAGGCGGTCACCGGGCAGGGCGCGCTGGCCTACCTGCAGCAGATCGAAGCGGCGCTAGCGCAGGTGGCGGCCACGCTCAGGGCTCCGGTGGCGGAGCTCAACGAACGGGTGCGTCAGGTGGTCGACCACGCCCGACAGCTTGAAAAGGAAGTCGCCGCGCTCAAGGGCCGACTGGCGTCGGGACAGGGCGACGAACTGGTCCGGCAGGCGCTCGATATCAAGGGCGTTCGGCTGCTGGTCGCGCGGCTCGACGGCGCCGACAGCAAGACGCTGCGCGAGAGCATGGACAAGCTGAAGGACAAGCTCAAGAGCGCCGTGATCGTCCTGGCCGTGGTCGAGGGCGCCAAGGTGCAATTGGCCGCTGGCGTAACCCCCGATCTGCTCGGACGGGTGCATGCTGGCGAGCTGGTGAACCTGGTGGCGAGTCAGGTCGGCGGCAAGGGCGGTGGCAAGGCGGATATGGCGATGGCCGGCGGTACCGAGCCGGCCCGGCTTGATGCTGCGCTGGCCAGCGTGCGGGCCTGGGTGACCGAGCGGCTTTGATGGCCGTGATCGTGGCGCCTGCTGCACGCTGCGCCGCTGAAAGATTACGGGGCCCCGGGGCAGGGCGCACATGCTCGAGCTAGACAGTGCACGCAACCGGCGGCTGGGTATCGCCATGGTCTGCGTGACCACGCTGTGTTTTTCCGCGCTCGACACCACCGCCAAGTGGCTGGTGCTGAGCCTGCCGGTATTCCAAGTGGTGTGGTTGCGCTTTCTGACGCATTCGCTGCTCGGCCTGGCGCTGCTGGCGCCGCGCTACGGCATGCGCTTGGTGCGGGTGCAGCAGCCGAAGTTGCAGGCGCTGCGCGCCCTGATGCTCGCCGTCCTGACGGGACTGAATTTTTGGGCCCTGCGCTACCTGCAGCTCGACGTCACGGCGGCGATCCAGTTCTCGGTCCCGATCATGATCGCGCTGATCAGCGCACGCTGGCTCGGCGAGCGGCTCGACGCGCGCAGCTGGATTGCGATCGTGCTGGGCTTTGGCGGCGTATTGCTGATTGTCCGGCCGGGCTCGCAGGCGTTCCACCCGGCGATCGTCCTGTCGATCCTTAATGCGGTGCTGTATGCCGCCTTCAACCTGCTCACCAGGCGATTGGCGGCCACCGAGCTGCCAGCCGCCACGCAGCTGCTGTCGGCGATCGGCGCCACCGTCTTGCTGACGCCGCTGGGCCTGCTGCAGTGGAAGACCCCTGAGGACTGGCTGAGCTGGATGCTGGTGCTGTCCATGGGGCTGGTGGGTGGGCTCGGGCATCTCATGGTGGCGCAGGCGCACCGCTACGCATCGGCCGCGGTGCTGGCGCCATTTCTGTACCAGCAGATCGTGTACATGGGCTTGCTGGGCTGGCTGGTCTTTGGCCATGTGCCCGACCTGGCGGTGGTCAGTGGCGCTGCCATCGTCACCTTCAGCGGGCTGTACCTGCTTTATCGGGAATTCAGGCGCTGAGCGCAGCGGGCTGCGGCGAAGCCACCCCAGCCGTGGCGGGCATGCCGGCTTCTTGGCATGCCGGCTCTATTGACGCATTGAGAACAGCGTACGACCCATTTGTTACTTTTCGGACCGGGCGCGCTAATTCCCCGGCAGGATTTCGGCAGCCATTGGCGCAAATTAACCATAATGCGTCTCCTATCGGATGTTTTGCCCTCGCTGTTCCGGGCAGACTCGGCCAAGCGAATTCGCCGCTCGGGCGCCCGATCAACACACAGGAGGTGCTATGGCCTTGTCGGATATTGAAATCGCGCAGGCGGCAACGCTCAAACCGGTGCTGCAGATGGCGCAGGACCGGCTGAAGATCCCGCTTGAGGCGCTCGAACCCTACGGGCACTACAAGGCCAAGATCGACCTGAGCTGGTTGAACGCGCAGACCGGCCCCGACGGCAAGCTGATTCTGGTGACAGCCATCAGTCCGACGCCCGCCGGGGAAGGCAAGACCACCACCACGGTCGGTCTGGGCGATGCACTCAACCGTATTGGCAAGCGTACCGTGATCGCGCTGCGCGAACCGTCGCTGGGCCCGGTGTTCGGCATGAAGGGCGGCGCCGCCGGCGGCGGCTACGCGCAGGTGGTGCCGATGGAAGACATCAACCTGCACTTCACCGGCGACTTCAATGCGATCGCGCTGGCGCACAACCTGCTGGCTGCGCTGATGGACAACCATATCCACCACGGCAACGCACTGGGCTTTGACGTGCGCCGCATCGTCTGGCGCCGGGTCATGGACATGAACGACCGCGCGCTGCGCTCCACCGTGGTGTCGCTGGGCGGTCCGGGTAACGGCTTTCCGCGCGAGGACGGCTTCGACATCGTCGTTGCGTCCGAGGTGATGGCGATCTTCTGCCTGGCCACTTCGCGCAAGGACCTCAAGGCACGGTTGGGCAACATCATCGTCGGCTACACCCGCGAGCAGGCCCCGATCCGTGCCAGTGACCTCAAGGCGCAGGGCGCGATGGCGGCGTTGCTCAAGGACGCGATCAAGCCCAACCTGGTGCAGACGCTTGAAAACAACCCGGCGATCATCCATGGCGGGCCCTTTGCCAATATCGCGCACGGCTGCAACACGGTGACCGCCACCAGGGCCGCGCTCAAGCTTGGCGAATATGTGGTGACCGAGGCCGGCTTTGGCGCCGATCTGGGCGCCGAGAAATTCATTGACATCAAGTGCCGCAAGTCGGGCCTGCGCCCGGACGCGGCGGTGGTGGTTGCGACCCTTCGCGCGCTCAAGCACCATGGCGGCGTGGAAGCCAAAGACTTCAATACGCCCAATCTGGCGGCAGTCGAAAAGGGCATCGCCAACCTTGAGCGGCATGTGCACAATATCCGCAACCACTACGGGCTGCCGTGCGTGGTGTCGATCAACCATTTCACCTCGGATACCCAGGAAGAACTCGACCTGTTGCGCAACCACATGGACCGCCAGGGCGTTCCGGTCGTCGTCGCTCGGCATTGGGCCGACGGCTCCAAGGGTGCCGAAGAGTTGGCGCATATCGTCGTCAAGCTCGCCGAGTCGGGAACCGCCCAGACCCGCTTTGTCTACGCCGACGAAGACAGCTTGTGGGACAAGATGAAAGCCATCGCGACCAAGGTCTACGGTGCCGCCGACATATCGGCCGACTCGGCAGTGCGCGCCAAGATTGCCAAACTGCAGACCGACGGCTATGGCCACTACCCGGTCTGCGTGGCCAAGACCCAGTACTCGTTTTCGACCGACCCGAAACTGCGCGCAGCGCCTTCAGGCCACATGGTCAATATCCGCGAGGTGCGCTTGGCAGCAGGGGCCGAGTTTGTGGTGATGATCTGCGGCGACATCATGACCATGCCGGGTCTGCCCAAGGAGCCCGCGTCGATGCGCATTGACATCGACGACGACGGGAAAATATCCGGGCTGTTCTGAGCGGCAGCGCGCGGGCTCAGACCCGCGCGACCGGCCTGCCCGGATCGCTGCACCAGTCGCTCCAGCTGCCCGCGTACAGCGCGGTACCGCCAAGGTCGGCGATCTCCATGGCGACGATGTTGGGAACGGCGCTCACGCCACTGCCGCAATGGTGCACCACGCGCGCAGGGTCGCGGCCCGCGAGCAGTTCCAGCCATTCGGCCCGCAGCACGGCCGCAGGTTTGAACCTGCCGTCCGCCCCCATGTTCTGGTTGAAGGGGCGATTCAGTGCGCCGGGTATATGGCCCGCCACCGGATCGAGCGGCTCGACCTCGCCGCGGTAGCGCGCGGGTGCCCGCGCATCGACCAGCACCTGCGATTCGCTTCCTAGCTGTGCCGTCACCTGCGCCGCGTCGGCAAGCAGGGTGCGCGCTGGCGCCAGCGCGAAGCTTTGCGCAGCATGCGCCGCGGTCGGTCCCGCCGACACCACACCGCCGGCCGCCATCCAGGCCTGCAGGCCGCCGTCGAGCAGCGCGACATTTGCGTGCCCGGCCCATCGGAGCATCCACCACAGCCGTCCGCAGTAGTTCGCGCCCTGGCGGTCGTAGACCACCGCCTGCATCGGGTTTCCGAAACCCACGCTGCCCAGCCAGGCGGCGAACTTTTCGCGCGAAGGCAGGGGGTGACGGCCGCCGCTGGCCGCGTCCGGGTCTGCCTTGGCGCTCAGGTGCAGGTCTAGATGGGCGCGCACCGCTTCAGGAATATGGGCCTCGAGAAACTGCTGGTCGCCGGCTTCGGGTTTCATCAAGTCGAAGCTGCAGTCGAAGACCATCAGCGGCGCGCCGCGGTCCATCAGCGACTGCAACTCGGCGGCGGAAATCAGCGTGGTGTAGCGCATATCGGGTCCTGTTCGGAATGCACGGCGCGGCGGTACCATTCGTGAAAATGCTGCATGCCGTCCTCCATCGGGCTTTGGTAGGGTCCTGACTCGTCGTCGCCGCGCTGCATCAGCGCCAGCCGCCCGGCGTCCATGCGCAGCGCAATCTCATCGTCTTCGACGCAGGTCTCCATGTAGGCGGCCTGCTGCGCCTGCATGAATTCGGTTTCGAAGGCCGCGATTTCCTCTGGGTAGTAGAACTCCACCACGTTAAGGGTTTTTTGCGGCGTTATCGGATGCAGCGTCGACACCGTGAGCACATGCGGATAGCACTCGAGCATGATGTGCGGGTAGTAGGTCAGCCAGATCGCGCCGTGCTTGGGCGCTATACCCTGGCGAAAGCGCAGCAGTTCGTTTTGCCAGCGTTCATACGCCGGGCTGCCGGCCTTGCCAAGGCGGTTGGCAAAGCCCACCGTCTGCACCGAGTAACGCTCCTTGAATTCCCAGCGAAGGTCTTGGCAGCTGACGAAGCTGCCCAGGCCGGGGTGAAAGGGGCCGACGTGGTAGTCCTCTAGGTAGACCTCAATGAAGGTCTTCCAGTTGTAGTGGCACTCGTGCAGTTCCACATGGGCGAGCACATGTCCCGAAAAATCCAGGTCTGCCAGTGGGCCGATGCCGGCCAGATCGGGCGCGACAGCACGCCCGGCGGCCTCAAAGAGCAGACCATTCCACTGCTGCAGCGGGTAATTCGTCAGGTTCAGGCACGGGTCCTGGTCGAAATGCGGCGCGCCGATCAGCGTTCCGGCTGCTGCTCCTGCGCCGCCGCTGTAAGTCCATCGGTGCAGCGGACACACCACATTGCCGCCCGCGCTGGCGGCCTGGTTCGTCAGCAGGCTGCCGCGGCCCTTGAGCATCAGGGCCTGCCGGTGGCGGCAGACATTCGAGACCAGTTCGACGCCGCCGGGTGTTCGCACCAGTGCGCGACCGCCGTTTTCCTGTGGCAATGCGTAATAGTCCCCGACTTCGGGAACCGCCAACTGGTGCCCCACATAGCGGGGCCCAGGCTGGAAGACGCGGCTTTTCTCGCGCTGGTAGAGCGCCTCGTCAAAATAGCTTGAAACTGGTAGTGGGCTGAAAGCCTGCTGCAGTCGAAGACTTAAATCAGACATGGGTGACCTGACCTAAAGACTCCCCACAGGGAGGTTGCTGGGCGAATATCCCCGTTCGCGCCAGAGCGAACCGCGGAAAACCAAGGGCCGAACGCGCCGGATAGACGAGCGGCAGATTGTACCTGCCGGCTATAGAGCGGATCCGGCCTGAGGGGCGCATCGAAGCGCCCCTGGGTCGTGCTGGCTTGCACCAAAGCCTCCGGCGGGTTGGGCGCGGCCGCTAGCGCCTAAAATAAGCAGCTTTCAGGACCCTCAAGCGCCCCATGCTACTGGCGACCGATTTAGCTGCCGCTGTGAACGCCTTTGACCTTGCATCTTGGTCGGGAGCTAGGCTGCAAGCGGTTGAGAGTGCTCTTGAAAGCTGGGTCCGGGTTGACGCTGGCAGCGAGCTTGCGCACGGTGCGCGGGTCCAACTGGTGCAGGCGATGCGCTACGCGGTGCTCGACGGCGGCAAGCGCCTGCGACCCTTACTGGTGCTGGCGGCCTGCGAGGCGGTTGGCGGTGACGCCAAGCTGGCGCTACGTCCCGCCTGCGCGACCGAACTGATACACGCCTATTCCCTGGTACACGACGACATGCCGTGCATGGACGACGATGTGCTGCGACGTGGCAAGCCGACAGTCCATGTGCAATTTGGCGAGGCGATGGCCCTGCTGGCCGGCGACGCGCTGCAGGCGATGGCCTTCGAGTTGCTGACGCCCGCCGAGGCGCCGGTGCCTGCCGCGATGCAGGCGCGCTGGTGCCGACTGCTCGCGCGCGCCGCCGGTAGCGCCGGAATGGCCGGGGGCCAGGCGATCGATCTGGCGAGCGTCGGCCGGCAAATCAGCGAGGCCCAGCTGTGCAGCATGCACCGGCTCAAGACCGGCGCGCTGCTGCAGGGCAGCGTGATGATGGGCGCGGCCTGCGGCCGGGCGTCGGCGGCGCAGTCTGCCGCGCTGTCCTGTTATGGCGCGGCCATCGGCTTGGCGTTCCAGGTCGTCGACGATATCCTCGACGTGACAGCCGACTCCAGCATGTTGGGCAAGACGGCTGGCAAGGATGCACAGGCCGGCAAGCCCACCTATGTGTCGATACTCGGACTCGAGCCCTCGCGCGCCTATGCGCAGCAGTTGCTGCACGAAGCGCTCGCCGCGCTCGACCGCGTAGCCTTGCAAGACGACCGGGCGCTGCGCGCGCTGGCCGATACGGTCGTGAACCGATTCAACTGATCCATACTCTGACATGCCCAATCTGTCCTACCCCACCCTGGACGCCATCCATAGCCCGGCTGAGCTGCGCCAACTGCCCAGGCAGCAACTCGACGCGCTGGCCGCCGAGTTGCGCGCCTTCGTGCTGGCCAGCGTGGCCAAGACCGGTGGACACCTGAGTTCGAATCTCGGGACCGTGGAGCTGACGGTGGCCCTGCACTATGTCTTCAACACGCCGCACGACCGGCTGGTGTGGGATGTGGGCCATCAGACCTACCCGCACAAGATCCTGACCGGCCGGCGCGGCCGTATGGGAACGCTGCGCCAGTTGGGCGGTCTGAGTGGCTTTCCGCAGCGCGCCGAGAGCGAGCATGACGCTTTTGGCACGGCGCATTCGAGCACCTCTATTTCGGCCGCGCTGGGAATGGCGATGGCGGCCAAGATCAAGGGCGAGGATCGCCACGCCATCGCGGTCATCGGCGACGGTGCGCTGACCGCCGGCATGGCTTTCGAGGCACTCAACAATGCCGGCGTCGCCGAAGGACGGCTGCTGGTGATCCTCAACGACAACGACATGAGCATCAGCCCGCCGGTGGGCGCGCTCAACCGCTACCTGGCGCAGCTGATGAGCGGGCGTTTTTATGCCGCGGCCAAGAACGTCGGCAAGACGGTTCTGAAGGGCGCGCCGCCGTTGTTCGAACTCGCCAAGCGCTTCGAGGAGCACGCCAAGGGAATGGTCGTTCCGGCGACGCTGTTCGAGAAGTTCGGCTTCAATTACATCGGACCCATCGACGGCCATGACCTTGAGTCGCTGATTCCCACGCTCGAAAATATCAAGCGGCTCAGCGGGCCGCAGTTCCTGCACGTCGTGACCAAGAAGGGGCAGGGCTACAAATGGGCCGAAGTCGATCCGGTGGCCTACCACGGACCCGGAAAATTTGACCCGAGCGTGGGGCTGCAGCAGCCGACTGCGCCGGCCAAGACGACCTTCACCCAGGTGTTCGGCCAGTGGCTGTGTGCGATGGCGGCGCACGACCACCGTCTGGTCGGCATTACGCCGGCGATGCGGGAGGGCTCGGGCCTGGTTGAATTCGAAAAGCGTTTCCCCGATCGCTATTTTGACGTCGGTATTGCCGAGCAGCACGCCGTCACGTTCGCCGCCGGGCTGGCCTGCGAGGGCATGAAACCGGTGATCGCGATCTATTCAACCTTCCTGCAGCGCGCCTACGACCAGCTGATCCACGATGTGGCGATTCAAAATCTGCCGGTGGTGTTTGCACTGGACCGCGCTGGTCTGGTGGGCGCCGATGGCGCAACCCACGCGGGTGCCTATGACATCGCTTACCTGCGCTGCATTCCCAACCTTGGTGTGGCTTGCCCGGCCGATGAAAACGAATGCCACCAGTTGTTGTGCAGCGCCTACGAGCAGGATCATCCGGTCGCCGTGCGCTACCCGCGTGGCGCAGGCGCCGGGGTGGCGGTTGCGCCGGGGCTGCAGGCGCTTCCCTACGGAAAGGGCGAATTGCGGCGCAAGGGCCATCGCATCGCGCTGCTGGTGTTCGGAACGCTGCTGTATCCGGCGCTGGAAGCGGCCGGCGAATTGGACGCGAGCGTCGTCAACATGCGCTGGGCCAAGCCGCTGGATACCGAACTGCTGCTCGAAGTGGCCCGTCGGCACGACGCGCTGGTGACGATCGAAGAGGGCAGCGTTCTGGGTGGCGCTGGCAGTGCGGTGGGCGAGGCCTTGCAGGCAGCCGGCTTGGTCAAGCCGATCCTGCATCTGGGGCTGCCCGACCAGTTCATCGAGCACGGCGACCCGGCCAAGCTGCTGTCGGCGATCGGCCTGGACGCCACCGGCATCGCCAGGTCGGTCCGCGATCGTTTTGGCACCCTGATAGCGGTGCAGCCCGCACTCAAGGCCGCCGCCTGAGGCGCTGCGATCTGCAAGGGAAAACCCGCCCCCCGCTGCCTGCCAGACTTTCTACAATAGAGGATGACTGTACCCAGTCTTCGCCGGCCCGTGGCCGGCACGTTGATCAACCTAACTCGCGGAGTGCCCACCATGGATCGTCGTTCCCTTATCAAAAATGCCGGCATCGCCGGTGTGCTGGCTGCAGGCGTCGCGCCGGCGGTCCATGCGCAGGCTACGCTGCGTTGGCGCATTGCGTCGAGCTTCCCGAAGTCGCTTGACACCCTGTTTGGCGTCTGCGATGTTTTCGCGAAGAAGGTCAGCGACATGACCGGCGGCAAGTTCGTCATCACCACCCATGCTGCCGGCGAGTTGATGCCCGCGTTCGGCGTGCTCGACGGCGTATCCAATGCAACTGTCGAGATGGCCAACACGGCGCCGTACTACTTCTTCGGCAAGGACCCCACCTACGCGATCGACTGCGCGATACCGTTCGGTCTCAACAGCCGCCAGATGACGGCCTGGATGTACGAGGGCAATGGACTCAAGCTGATGCGCGAGTTCTATGCCAAGGTCGGCATCATCAATTTCCCGATGGGCAATACCGGCGTGCAGATGGGTGGCTGGTTCCGCAAGGAAGTCAACTCGCTGGCAGACCTTAAGGGGATGAAGTTCCGTATCGGCGGCTTTGGCGGCAAGGTGCTCGAACCCCTTGGCGTGGTGGCGCAGAACATTCCGGGCGGCGAGATTTACCAGGCGCTGGAAAAGGGAACCATCGACGCCGCAGAGTGGGTCGGCCCTTATGACGACCTGAAGCTGGGCTTCAACAAGGTGGCGCCCCATTACTACTATCCCGGCTTCTGGGAAGTGGGCCCACAACTCGCGCTGTATGTGAACCAGAAAGCCTACGACGGTCTGTCGGGCGAGTACAAGGCGATCGTCGAGGCGGCTGCGGCCTATGCGCACACCGACATGCAGGCCAAGTACGACTACAAGAACCCGGCGGCGCTCAAGACACTCGTGGGTTCAGGCGTCAAGTTGCATGCATTCCCGAAGGATGTGATGGCGGCGGCGTTCAAGTCGGCGGAGCAGGTCTACAGCGATCTGAGCAACTCGAATCCGGCCTGGAAGAAGATCTATGCGGACTACTCCAACTACCGCCGCGAAGCCAATCTGTGGTTCCGCTTTGCAGAGGCGACGATGGACGACTTCATGCAGGCACAAAAACTCTGATCCCGAACAGGGTTTTGGCAGCAACAAAAAACCCCGCTTCGGCGGGGTTTTTTGTTGCTGCGGCTTGGGGCGCTATGGCTTCTTGGCCTGGTCGTTCTTGAGCGATTCCATCAACAATTTCATCGGGTCTTCTTTTTCTTCCGCTGCCGGAACAGATCCGGACGCAGCACCCGCAGCGCCAGCAACTCCTGTGTCGTTGGCCAGAGACGCCTTTGGCGCGGCCTGCATTTCACGGAAAACCTTGTCGGCGTCGATAGTGGTTTCCTGGCTCAGTCCGCTCGACACCAGTGCGGGAAACGCGATGATCAGGCCCACCATCACGACCTGTATCACGACGAAGGGTACCGCGCCCCAGTAGATCTCCTCGATCGTCACCTTCTTGATCGGCATCTTCGTCACCCGGTCGGTGTAGTCTTCTACTGGCGCGACACTGCGCAAGTAAAACAGCGCAAAACCGAAGGGCGGATGCATGAACGAGGTCTGCATGTTGACCGCCAGCAGCACGCCGAACCAGACCAGGTCGATACCGAGCTTTTCCGCCACCGGCCCGATCAGCGGGATGATGATGAATGCGAGTTCAAAGAAGTCCAGGAAGAAGGCCAGCACGAACACCAGGATATTCACCACGATCAGGAAGCCCAGCTGGCCACCCGGAAGACCTGTGAGCAGGTGCTCAACCCATTTCGGCCCGTCCACACCCTGAAAAGCCAGGCTGAAAACGGTCGCGCCGATCAGGATGAACAGCACGAAGCACGACAGCTTCATGGTCGAGTCCATCGCCTGCCGGATCAGCTTCATGTCGATGCGCCCGCGCGCAATCGCCATCACCAGCGCGCCGACCGAGCCCATCGCGCCCCCCTCAGTGGGCGTCGCGATGCCCAGAAAGATGGTTCCCAGTACCAGGAAGATCAGTGCCAGCGGCGGAATCAGCACAAAGGTGACGCGCTCGGCCATATTCGACAGCAACCCGAGTTTGAGCAGCTTGTTGATCAGCGAGGCGAAGAAGGCAACGCCCACGCCCACACACATCGAGGTGACGATCAACTCGTCCAGCGGGACCGCGGCGGGCCGCGACTTGGCAAATGCCAGCGCCGCCGCCACCGAAAGAGCGACCAGGATGCCCAGCGAGCGCAGGCCCGAACTGCCGTCCTGCTCGCGGATGGTGCGGGCCTCGGCCGGCAGCGCCGGAACCCACTGGGGCCGGACGTAGCTGATGAGCAGGATGTACACGATATACAAGCCGGTCAGTACGAAGCCGGGTATGAACGCGCCCTTGTAGAGGTCGCCGACGCTCTTGCCCAGTTGGTCGGCCAGAACGATCAGCACCAGCGACGGCGGGATGATCTGCGCCAGCGTTCCCGAGGCCGCGATGACCCCGCCTGCGACGCGCCGGTCGTAGCCGTAGCGCAGCATGATCGGCAGCGAAATAAGCCCCATCGAGATGACCGATGCGGCGACGACTCCGGTGGTGGCAGCGAGCATCGCGCCGACCAGAATGACTGCGTACGCCAGGCCGCCGCGAATCGGCCCGAAGAGCTGGCCAATGGTGTCGAGCAGGTCCTCTGCCATGCCTGAGCGTTCCAGTATCAACCCCATGAAGGTGAAGAACGGTATCGCCAGCAGCGTGTCGTTTTGCATGATGCCGAACATGCGCAGCGGCAGACTCTGCAGGAAGGCCGGCTGTATGAGTCCAAGCTCGACGCCGACAAAGCCAAAAAATAGTCCGCAGGCGGCGAGCGAGAAGGCCACCGCATAGCCAAACATCAGGAAGACGATTAGCGACGCGAACATGATCGGCGCCATGTTGGCGATCAGGAATTCGTTCATTTGCGGGCTCCTAACAGCGCCGCTTCACGCGCGGCGACTTCTTTTTCCAGCAGGAACGCGGCAAACTCTTCCTCGGGCGTCTTGGCGCCCTGCTTCTTGCTGGGGTCCGGTATCCGACCCTGTAGGAAGGCGACTCGTTTGATGAGTTCTGACACCGCCTGCATTCCCAGCAGGAACAACCCAGCTGGCAGCAGCGCAAACACCGGCCAGCGGATAAGGCCGCCCGCGTTGGACGACATTTCCTGGGTGACGAAGGCGTTGATCACCAGGGGCATCGCCAGCTTGATGATGAAATAAACAAAGGGCAGCAAGAAGACGCAGATGCCGACAATGTCGATCCAGATCTGGGTGCGTTTGGAAAAGCGGCCCGATACCACGTCGATCTTCACATGCTCCTGGCGCATCAGGGTATAGCCGGCAGCTAGCATGAACACCGCGGCAAACAGGTACCACTGGATCTCCAGATAGGCGTTGGAGCCGATGTTCAGGGCCTTGCGCGATACTGCGTTGCCGGCGCTGATCAGCACCGATGCGAGAACCAGCCAAGCGACCCAGCGGCCGACCCATTCGCTGATCTGATCTATCCGTTTGGACAGCGATAACAGGAAATTCATGTTGTCTCCGGAAATGCGTCATACGCGAATGCGTGCCTTGGGCAGTGGCTCCCCGCCGACGAGCGGGGCCCGACCGATTCTAGTGCTTCGTGGCTTTCCTGAGCTATTGATAGCGCCCGCGCCAGACTGAATCGCACTAGGGTAAACGCTTAGTGCAGCGGGTTCGCGGCCCGTTGCCTCAGCTTCTCTCGCGCTGGCGCAAGGCGCTGAGATAATGGCCCATGCCGGTGACAAAGCCCCACTCCATCGACTCGATTGCCATGCGATCGGCCGGCGCCGATCTGTTGTCGGTGGCGCTGATGGACGCGCGCAACCATACGCTGTATCTGGCCGGGCAACTCGCGGCCGCACTGGGGGAAGACGGCTTTCGTGTGGCACCGCTTGCAGAGCTGAATCCGCCTCTGTGGGAACTGGGCCATATCGGCTGGTTTCAGGAGCGCTGGATAGCGCGCAACCTGCAACGCCTGCGTGGCAGCGCCTGCGACCCGCAGGCTTCGCGCCTGCCATCCATCGAAAGCGCTGCCGACGCCTTCTGGGACGATGCACAGGTGCCGCGATCGGATCGATGGGGGCTGGATCTGCCCGAACTGGGCCACGTCAAAGCCTATCTGCTGGCGACGCTGGAGGCGACGCTGGAACTGCTGGAAAAAGCGCCCGACACGGACGATGCGCTGTACTTTTTCCGGCTCGCGCTTTTTCATGAAGATGTCCGTGGCGAGGCGCTGGTGGTGATGGCGCAAACGCTGGGGGTTCCGGTGGCGCTGGCGGTGCCCGGCGCGGCGCTGGCGCGGGCGCCGCTGAGCGTTGCGGCCGGTCGTTGGCAGATGGGGCGTCTGCCCGGCGGTTTTTGCTTTGACAACGAGATGCCTGCGCATGCAGTGCAGGTTCCCGGGTTCGAGATCGACGCGCAGCCGGTGAGTTGGGCCCAGTACGTCGAGTTTGTCGACGATGGGGGCTACGACCGCGCCGAGTTGTGGCATCCCCAAGGCTGGCAATGGCTGCAAGGGCAAGCCGCCGGCGAGGGTGCGCAGCGTGGCGGCCGCGCACCGCGCTATGTCGAGCAGATTGGCGTTGCCAGCGGGGCCGTGATGCAAACCCGATTTGGAACGCCGCGGCGCATGCTCGGTGGCCAGCCGGTGCTGCATGCCAGCTGGTGGGAGGCAGACGCCTGGTGTCGCTGGGCTGGCCGGCGGCTGCCGGCCGAAGTCGAGTGGGAGATGGCTGCGCATCAGGCAGCGCGCAGCGGCTTTCGCTGGGGTGATGTCTGGGAATGGACCGCCAGCACCGCCTTGGGCTACCCCGGTTTTGTCCCGCATCCATGGCGGGCTTGGTCGCAGGACTGTTTTGGCAGCCACAAGGTGCTGCGCGGTGCGTCCTTCGCGACCCGCGCGCGCATGAAGGATCCGAAGTTCAGGCGCTTCGCGCTACCGCAATCCGATCATATTTTTGCGGGCTTTCGCTCTTGCGCGATGTGAATTTCCACCAGGGAAGCAGGGCGCGCAGCGACTGCACCTCGCCGCTGCCGGCGGGTTGGTAACCGTCCATCGCGGCTAGCTTTTCCCGCCAATGCGCGCTGCGCAACAGCGCGCGCAGCGCCCGGGTCGCCGGTTTTTCGAGCGCCGATTTCAGGCACACCAGATGGTAATTTTCCTGCGCCAATGCAATGAAATCCAGGCCCTGGCTGCGCGCTGCGACGGCTATGCCCAGCCCTGCGTCGGCGCTGCCGCTGGCCACCGCGTGCGCCACCGCTGCGTGCGAGGGTTCGGTGCGATCGTAGTCCTGTAGGTCGGCGCCGCGCATACCGTCTTGCGCCAGAAGCTCATCGAGCACCACCCGGGTGCCGGTGCCGTGTGCCCGGTTCACAAAGCGCGCCTGGCTGCGCTGCAGATCGCGCAGCGAATGGATCGCCAGCGGGTTGGATGGCGCCACCATCAGGCCCTGGGTGCGCTGCGCGAAGCCAATGATCTTGTGCCGCCCGGGTTGCAACAGCGGCTTGTAGATACGTTCGGCCAGCGATCCCGGGGCTGGCTGCTGCAGCGTATGAAAGCCGGCGATTTCGCATCGACCCTCGTTGAGCGCGCGGATCGCGTCGACGCTGCCGCAAAAACGGATGTCCAAATGCAGAGCCCCCTGCGGCTCGTCGTGTTGCCCGGGGCCCACCGCCAGCGCATGTTCGCGCAGTGCGGCCAGCGCGTCGTCATGGCTTGCGTACAGCGTGAGCACATGCGCGCTGTCGTCAAAAGCCACCGCGAAGGCGCGCTCGAGTTCTGCACGCAGCGACTCGATCTGCGGCTCCAGTCGCGCCTGGGCCTGGCGCTCCGCCCACATCAGCTTGCTACCAAACTCGCTCAGGCGCGCCGGCTGGCCTTTTTCCCACAGCACAAGCCCGTTGCCCAGTTCGCTCTCCCAGCGCTTGAGTTCACCCCAGACATGGCGGTAGGAAAAGCCAAGCGCGCGCGCAGCGCCTGAAATCGACCCGTGCACGGCTACCGCCTGCAGCAGCGCAATCAGCGGGTTGCGCACCGTGGCGGGTCCGCTGTCGCGTCCGAGGGTGTAGTGAAACTGGATCCTATGCAAGTTGCTTCCTATCGCCGGGTTATGCCGCGGCGCCTACCATACCTGAACTTATGTCCACCTTTTCACAAAGCGCTGCCACCGCCTTCGATCTGGTTGTCTCCAACGACCCGGTCCTGTGGGCCATCGTGGCGCGCTCGCTGGCGGTGAGCGCCAGCGCCTGTCTGATCGCATGCGCCCTGGGGTTGCTGATGGGCGCCTGGTTGGGCGTCGCGCGCTTTGTCGCGCGCGCGGCGGTGCTGGCGGTGCTCAACGCGTTGCTGGCGATTCCCTCGGTGGTGGTCGGGCTGATCGTCTACCTGCTGCTGTCGCGCTCGGGTCCGCTAGGATTCCTCGGCTGGTTGTTCAGTTTCAAAGCGATGGTGCTGGCGCAATGCGTGCTGGTGCTGCCGGTCGTCACTGCGCTGACGCGCCAGTCGGTGGAAGACGCCGAGCGCGCACATGGCGAACAATTGCGCTCGCTTGGCGCCGGCACATGGCTGCGTGCTGTGTTGCTGGCCTGGGACGAGCGCTATGCGCTGCTCACGGTGCTGCTGGCGGCTTTCGGGCGCGCGGTGTCCGAGGTCGGCGCGGTGATGATCGTGGGCGGCAACATCGACGGCTTTACCCGGGTGATGACCACCGCCATCGCGCTGGAGACCAGCAAGGGCGACCTGGCGCTGGCGATGGCGCTGGGGCTGGTGCTGCTGGCAGTGGTACTGCTGCTCAACGCCGCGATCGCGCTGCTGCGCGGCTGGCGCGAGCGCTCGGAAGGGGCGCCTGCCGCGGGCTTGCTGGCGTGACAAACGCTCTATTCGAGTTGTCGGCGGTTGGTGTGCGTTTCGGCGCGCTGGCCGCGTTGTCGGACCTGTCACTGCGCATCAACGCCGGTGAGCGGGTTGCCCTGGTGGGTAGCAATGGCAGTGGGAAAAGCACCTTGCTGCGCCTCTTGCACGGGCTGCAGCCGCCTACTGCGGGCCGCTTGCGGGCTGCAGCGGCTTCGCGGCAGGCGATGCTGTTCCAGCGGCCCTTCATGCTGCGTGCCTCGGCGCGTGCCAATGTCGCGCTGGGCCTGTGGCTTGCAGGCGTTTCCTGGGGCTTGGCCTGCCGCCAGGCGATGCAGGGCCTGGCGCGCGTCGGCCTGGCCGAAGTCGGCGAGCGCAGTGCCCGCACGTTGTCGGGTGGACAGCAGCAACGCCTGGCGTTGGCGCGCGCCTGGGTGCTGGCGCCCGAGGTGATGCTGCTCGACGAACCTACTGCGAGCTTGGATCCGCATGCCAAACGCGAGGTGGAGGCGCTGATGGCCGACTTCGGCGCCGGTGACGACGGGCGCCCGATGACGATGATCTTCGCCAGCCACAACCTGGGGCAGGTCAAGCGCCTGGCCAGTCGTGTCTTGTACCTGGAACGCGGGCGCCTGCTGGCCGACCTGCCGGTGCAGGACTTCTTCAACGCGCAGCGGCTGCAGGCGACTGCACCGGCGGCGCACTTATTTGTTAAAGGAGAACTGGTATGAGCTTCGTGTGTGCGTCCAAGCTTCGTATCCGCTGGAAGAATGGCATCGCCATCGTGCTTTGCACGCTGGCCGTTGGTGCAAGCTACGCGCAGTCCATCGTGATGGCATCGACCACCTCTACCGAGCAATCGGGTCTGTTCACCCACCTGTTGCCAGAGTTCAAGCGCGCCAGCGGCCTCGACATCAAGGTGGTGGCACTCGGAACCGGCCAGGCGCTTGACATGGCGCGCCGCGGCGACGCCGACGTGGTGTTCGCGCACGACCGCGACGCTGAAGAGCTGTTCCTAGCGCAAGGCTTCGGTGTCAAGCGCCTGCCGGTGATGTACAACGACTTTGTCTTGGTCGGACCGCGGGCAGACCCAGCGGGCGTCCGCGGGCGCGACATCGCGCTGGCGCTGCGCAAGTTGTCGGCGGCCAACGCCGCCTTTGTCTCGCGTGGCGACAAGAGTGGAACCCATGCGGCCGAACTGCGCTTTTGGAGCCTGTCCGGGCCGGGCGTGCGCAAAGCCGACGCTTACCGGGAGTGCGGCTGCGGCATGGGCCCGGCGTTGAACATCGCATCGGCCAGTGGCGCCTATGTGCTGGCCGATCGCGGAACCTGGCTCAATTTCAAGAACCGCGGTGAGCTGACGGTGCTGGTCGAGGGCGACGAGCGCCTTTTCAACCAGTACGGCGTGATGCTGGTGAACCCGCTAAAGCACCCGCATGTCAAGGCATTGGACGGGCAGAAGTTCATCGATTGGGTGGTGTCTGCGCCGGGTCAGGACGCCATCGCGCGCTACCGGATCGGCGGCGAGTCGGTGTTCTTTCCTAACGCGGCCAGCGCACGCTAGCTCAGGCGCGCTGCGCCAACAGGAAGACCGCGCTGCGCAATCCGGCGACCGTCAACGCGAGCGATCCGAAGAGGTGCAGGCACGCGGTGCTCAGCGCCAGCGGGTAGCGCTGCTGGCCCAGCAGGTCGACGACTTCGGCCGAGAAACTGGAGAAAGTGGTCAGCGCGCCCAGAAAACCGGTCACCAGCGCCAGCCGCCAGACCGGATCAAGTTGCGGCAGCGCCTGAAAAACTGCGACGCACACGCCGACCAGATAGCCGCCGATCAGGTTCGCCGCGAGTGTGCCCAATGGGATGAGCGCGCCTGGGCTCAGCCACAGACCCAGGCCCCAACGGGCGAGGGCCCCGAGGCTCGCGCCGATGCAGATGGCCGCGACGGACAGCATCGGCGCTAGCCTTGCGGCCGCCTCAGGGTGCGCCGCGCCTTGGGGCGGACCGACGGGAAAAATAGCGTGGGTGGCATCAGCAGTTCCGGATTCTGCAAACAGGCGCTATGGGCCGGTAGCCCCCGCAGTTTAAAGCGTCCCGTTTTCGGGGCAGAATCGGGCGCATGCGCAGTCCCAGCATCGCAGGTCCAGCCCGCAACCCGCCTCAAGCAACCTGAAGGCGCGTCGCAGCGTGTACGGGCCCTCCGTCGCTCAACCCAGCCGTTCGCAGCGCTGGCAGTTTTGGATCGACCGCGGCGGCACTTTCACCGACATCGTGGGCCGCCAGCCCGATGGCGCTCTGGTCACGCACAAGCTGCTGAGCGATAACCCGGAGCAGTACCGCGACGCCGCGGTTGCCGGCATCCGCCACTTATTGGGCCTGCGGTCCGACGAGCAGGTGACGCCAGACCGGGTGGAATGCGTCAAGATGGGTACCACAGTGGCGACCAACGCGCTGCTCGAGCGCAAGGGCGAGCCTACGCTGCTGGTCACGACCCGCGGTTTTCGCGATGCGCTGCGCATTGCCTATCAGAACCGCCCGCGCCTGTTCGACCGGCGCATCGTGCTTCCCGAGTTGCTGTACAGCGCCGTCGTCGAGGCGAACGAGCGCATCGGTGCACACGGTGAGCTGGTGTTGCCGCTCGACGAGGCGCTGCTGCGCGAACAACTGCGCGCGCAGCACGCACAGGGTTTGCGCAGCGTGGCGGTCGTCTTCATGCATGGTTACCGTTACACCGCGCATGAGACCGCTGCAGTGGGCATCGCCCGCGAGCTGGGCTTTGAACAGATCAGCGCCTCGCATCAGACCAGCCCGTTGATGAAATTCGTCAGCCGTGGCGACACCACGGTGGTTGACGCGTATCTGTCGCCCATCCTGCGCCGCTATGTCGAGCAGGTGGCGTCCGAGATGCCGGGAGTGCCATTGCTGTTCATGCAGTCCTGCGGCGGGCTCACCAATGCCCACGCATTCGCCGGAAAGGACGCGGTTCTCAGCGGTCCCGCCGGCGGCATCGTGGGCATGGCGCGCACCGCCGCGCTGGTCGGGCACGACCGGGTAATCGGTTTCGACATGGGCGGCACCTCGACCGATGTGTCGCATTACGCCGGCGAATTCGAACGCGAATTCGAGACCCAGGTCGCCGGGGTACGTATGCGCGCGCCGATGATGAGTATCCACACCGTCGCCTCGGGCGGAGGCTCGCTGCTGGCGTTTGACGGTGCGCGCCTGCGGGTCGGGCCGCACAGCGCCGGTGCCAATCCCGGGCCGGCGAGCTACCGCCGTGGCGGACCGCTGACCGTGACCGACGCCAATCTGCTGGTCGGCAAGCTGCAGCCGCGCTATTTCCCGAAGGTGTTCGGACCTGCCGCGGATCAGGCGCTGGACCTCGAGGTGGTGCGCGAGAAGTTCGCCGCCCTGGCGGATCGGGCCGGACGCAGCGCCGAGGACCTTGCGCAGGGTTTCATCAGCATCGCGGTGCAGCAGATGGCCAATGCGATCAAGAAAATATCGGTCGCACGGGGTTACGACGTGACGCGGTACACGCTGCAGTGTTTTGGCGGCGCTGGCGGCCAGCATGCGTGCCTGGTCGCCGATGCGCTCGGAATGGAGCGGGTACTGGTGCACCCGCTGGCTGGCGTTCTCAGCGCCTACGGAATGGGTCTGGCTGACCGTACGGTGATGCGCGAGCAGTCGGTGGAACTGCCGCTGACGGTCGAGGCGCTGCCAGAGCTTGCGCAGGTCCTGGCCAGTCTGGCGCAGGCGGCGCGGGCCGAGATGGTGCGCCAGGGCGCCGACGCGCAGTGGATCGAGATGCGCCAACGGGTGCACCTGCGCTACCAGGGCAGCGACTCGGCGCTGGTGCTGGATTGCCCGCCGTTCGACGGCCATGATCCACAAGCGGTACTCGGTCGGCTCAGGGAAGGTTTCGATGCCGCCTACCGGCAGCGCTACGCCTTCTTGATGCAGGGACGCGGACTGGTCGTCGAGGCGGCCTCGGTGGAGGCGCTGGTCGCCGGCGAAGCCCCGCTCGAGCAGCGCCAGGAGCTGCAGCCGGCGCGCGACCTGTTTGCCTGCGGCGTCGTTCGCGAGACGGTTCGCATGCTCAGTGGCGGACAGTCGGTCCAGGCGGCATTGCTGCTGCGCGAAGAGCTTCGCCACGGCGACGCCGTCGCCGGACCGGCCATCATTGCGGAAACAAATGCGACGACGGTGGTCGAAGCCGGCTGGGAAGCCACCGTGGGCGCTGGCGGCCACTTGCTGATTGCCCGGCGCGCCGCGCGGACGCCGCAGTACGCCGTCGGCACATCAGCAGACCCGGTGCTGCTCGAGCTGTTCAACAACCTGTTCATGAACATCGCGGAGCAGATGGGTTTGCAGTTGCAAAATACCGCGCACTCGGTGAACATCAAGGAAAGGCTGGATTTCAGCTGCGCATTGTTCGACGCAGCCGGCAACCTGATTGCCAACGCGCCGCATATGCCGGTGCATCTGGGCTCGATGGGCGAGAGCATCAAGACCGTCATCCGGGAGAATGCAGCCGGCATGCGCGAGGGTGACGTCTACGCGCTCAACGACCCCTACCACGGCGGGACCCACTTGCCGGACATCACCGTCATCACCCCGGTTTACTTGGGTGGCGAGCCTGTTTTCTATGTCGGCTCCCGCGGGCACCATGCCGACGTGGGCGGAACGACCCCAGGATCAATGCCGCCGTTTTCGACGCGCATCGAGGAGGAGGGCGTGCAGATCGACAACTTCAAGCTGGTCGATGGCGGCGTACTGCGTGAAGAAGCCATGCTCGCGCTGCTGCAATCGGGCCGCTGGCCGGCGCGCAATCCGCAACAAAACCTGGCGGATCTGCGCGCGCAGATTGCCGCCAATGCAAAAGGCTTGCAGGAGCTGCGCAAGATGGTGGTGGAGCACGGTCTGAACCGGGTCCAGGCCTATATGCGCCATGTGCAGGACAACGCCGAGGAGTCGGTTCGCCGGGTGATAGCGCGGCTTCGCAACGGTGCCTTCACGCTCGCGCTGGACAACGGCGCCCGGATCAGCGTGGCGATCCGGGTCGACGCGGTCGCGCGCAACGCCGAGATCGACTTCAGTGGCACGTCGCAGCAGCAGGGCAACAACTTCAACGCGCCGACGGCGGTCTGCATGGCGGCCGTTCTCTATGTCTTTCGATCCCTGGTTGACGACGACATACCGCTCAATGCGGGCTGTCTCAAGCCGCTCAAAGTGATCATCCCGTCGGGGTCGATGCTCAATCCCAACCCGCCGGCATCGGTCGTAGCCGGCAATGTCGAGACCTCGACTTGCATCACCAACGCGCTGTTTGGCGCGCTCGGCCTGATGGCAGCGAGCCAGTGCACCATGAACAACTTCACCTTTGGAAACGCGCGCTACCAGTACTACGAGACGATTGCGGGCGGATCGGGGGCTGGCGCGCTGACCGACGCGCAGGGCAGGGTGGTCGGTGGATTCGACGGGGTGAGCGTGGTGCAAACCCACATGACCAATTCACGCCTGACCGACCCCGAGGTGCTTGAGTTCCGGTACCCGGTGCGACTTGAGGGCTACACGCTGCGCGTCGGGTCCGGCGGGGCGGGGCGCTGGCGCGGCGGCGACGGTGGCGTTCGCCGATTGCGTTTTCTGGAGGCCATGGGCGCCAGCATTCTGTCCAACGGACGGGTGCAGCCGTCCTTCGGCATGGCCGGCGGGCATTCGGGCGCGCTGGGGATGAATCGGGTTGTGCGTGCCGACGGCCGCGTCGAGGAATTGACCCATATCGGCCAGGTGCAGATGCGCCCGGGCGACTGCTTCGAGGTGCACACGCCGGGCGGCGGCGGCTTTGGCGACCCCGATGGCGAGCCAGGGGCCGCAGGCTGAATCGCCGCGCGCAGCAGCACATCCATAGCAGCCCGCTGAGGCGGGCCTTTGCCCGGCTGACCGGGATTACTTTTTCGCGGCGCTCGCAGCGGCTTTTTCGCCAGCGGCCTTTGCAGCCGAACCCGACGCAGCCGACTTGGTGGCCGAAGCCCCCGAGGCTGCGGGCTTCGTGGCCGAAGCACGTGAAGCTTTGGCGGCGGCCCTTGAGCTTGCGGGCTTGGCAGCCGCCGCCTTAAAGGCTTCGCCGGCCACGGTCAGGCCCCCTGCAGCGTATTTCGCCGCGTTGCCTTCGCCCACTCCTTTGACACGGGCAATGAAGTCGCTCCAGTCCTTGAAATTGGACTTCTTGCGCTCATCCAGAATCCGTCTTGAGATCGCCGGTCCAATGCCCTTGATGCTGTCGAGTTCGGCGGCGGTCGCATTGTTTGCTTCCACGGCTGCAAAAGCGCTGGCTGCGAAAAACAGTGCCATGGCGGCGAGAACCTGTTTCAACATGTTCAAACTCCTTCGGGTGGTCGGTGGAAATGCGCAGGGTGCTTGGACTGGGCGGCAAGCCGAAGACCAAAGACCTGCGCACCCGACGCCCACAACGAAGCGCAGCGCCAACGGGTTGACAGCCGCCAAGGCAATTCAAAAATCCGTCACAGCTCCTCCACCCGACGCGCTGGATAGCTGTCCCAAGCTTGACAACCCGGACATTGCCAGAAATGTTGATGGGCCTCGAAGCCGCAGGCAGCGCAGCGGTAGCGCGCAAGGGGTCGGACCGCGTGGTCCAGTGCCCGCTGCACTTGCGGATGAAATTGCTCGTGTTCGAATTTCTCGCCGGCGATCCATCGGGCGGCCGCCACCAGCGAGGGTTCGCGCTCAAGATGGCGCAGGTACCAGTTGCCGGCTTCGGCGGGGTTCGCTCCTTGCTGCACTTCCAGCGCGATGATGGCCTCGAGCAGGTCCGTCGAGGCACCCTGCGCGTAATGGGTCTTGAGGAGTCCGGATGCCCGCGCCACGCGTCCACTGGCTACCGCGAGCTGTGCAAACTGGGCTGCCACCAGCGGCAGCGCAGCCGGCGCCGCTTCGGCCAGCTTTTCCAGCACGGTGAGCGCCTTGTCCGACTCGCCCCGATGGCCCAGCAGCTTGGCCAGTTCGATTCGCGGTCGCGGTGAATCGGGTGCGTTGCGAATCGCCTGCTCGAGCAGCGCCTGTGCCTGGTCGACCTCCAGGACGGCCAAATGCTCGGCCGCCTGCTCGCAGAGGTAATGCGCCAGTCGACCCGCAAAGTGGCCCTGCTCACAGGCCTCGAGCTTGCGCGCGACCTGCGCCGCCTGCACCCAGTCGCGAGAGCGTTCATAGTTGGCCAGCAGGGCCAGGCGGGCATCGGCTTCCAGCGGGGTTCCTTCGAGCTTCAGGAGTGCCTCTTCGGCCCGGTCGAGCAGGCCAGCGCGCAGATAGTCCAGTGCCAACGCGTGCTGTGCCCGGTGCCGGTCCGCGCCAGCGAGGTCGCCTCGCGACAGCAGGTGCTGGTGCACCCGGACTGCGCGCTCGTATTCCCCGCGCCTGCGAAACAGGTTACCCAGTGCGAAGTGCAGCTCCGACGTGTCGGGATCGTTTTGTACCGCCTCGATGAAGGCGTCGATCGCCTGATCCTGCTGCTCGTTGAGCAGGAAGTTCAGGCCGCGGAAATAGGCTTTGGGCGCCCGCCGGTTTTCCAGTCGCAACTGGCGAAGGTCGAATCGCGACGCCAACCAACCCAGCACAAAGGCAAGTGGCAAGCCCCACAGCAGCCAACTGAAGTCAAAGTCCATGCGCCGGGCCGGGGGCGGTCTGCGGTTCCGTGGCCGGCGCTGGTGTCAGCGCGTCGCGGCGGGTTGCCTTGCGGTGCCGCCACCACCATGGCGCCATTCCCAGCACGCCGACCACCAAGCCGGTGGCAAAGGCGGCCAGCACGATCAGAACCATCGGACTGCGCCATTCGCTGCCAAAGAAAAAATGGACGCTGGCGTCTTGCTGATTATTCAGCGCAAAGGCAAACAGGGTAAAGAAAACAGCTGCTTTCAGTATCCACTTGAGCATCCGGGCGGGATTTTTCATGCCGTCGGATTCTAGCGCGGCCATCCGGCCGGACCGATCAGGCCTCGGGTCGTGCGCGGCCCGCCTTGGCTTGCAGTTCTGCGGTTCTCTGGTCGACCGATTCGCGCAATGCCTTTCCCGGCTTGAAGTGCGGCACCCGTTTTTCGGGAATAGCCACGCTTTCGCCGCTGCGCGGGTTGCGTCCCATGCGCGGCGGTCGGCGGTTAATCGCAAAGCTGCCAAAGCCGCGAATCTCGATCCGGTGACCGGCAACCATCGCGTCGTTCATGGCGTCGAGGATCGCCTTGACGGCGAATTCGGCGTCCCGGTGCGTGAGTTGGCCGAAACGATTCGCCAGTTCTTCAACCAGGTCTGAACGGGTCATACAAGCGAAGCGAGAATTCGGTACCGCAGGGCCCGACCGCCGGCGCACCAAGCACCGACCATCGGGCCGCGCTGAACCCTACTATCAGTTGTTGTCCAGCTTGGCGCGCAGCAAGGCGCCCAGGCTCGTGGTGCCGGCGTTCTCGCGCGCCGAGGTCTGGCTCAGCGTGGCCATCGCCTCCTGCTGGTCGGCGGCATCCTTGGCCTTGATCGACAACTGAATGTTGCGCGTCTTGCGGTCCACATTCACCACCACGCAGGTGACTTCGTCGCCTTCCTTGAGCAAATTGCGCGCGTCTTCCACACGGTCGCGGCTGATTTCGGATGCGCGCAGGTAGCCGATGACGTCCTCGCCCAGATCGATTTCGGCGCCCTTGGGATCCACCGTCTTGACCTTCCCGGTCACGACCTGGCCCTTGTCGTTGATCGACACGAAGGTGGTGAAAGGATCGGAGTCGAGCTGCTTGATGCCCAG